>OFLS01000020.1_pt1 | contig 187896 bp, 190 predicted proteins | sample 1540891 | NCBI WGS metagenome assembly OFLS01 (sample SAMEA4413038, study PRJEB24355) | metagenome | biome: human; feature: gut; material: faeces | place: United Kingdom | collected 2010
GCTCCTGTGATCATGTTTTTAACGTAGTCAGCGTGGCCTGGACAGTCTACGTGTGCGTAGTGTCTTTTTTCTGTTTCATATTCTACGTGAGAAGTGTTGATTGTGATTCCTCTTTCTCTTTCTTCTGGTGCTTTGTCGATGTTAGCGTAGTCTATGAATTCTCCTGATCCCATTCTCTTGTTTAATACAAGTGTGATTGCTGCTGTTAATGTTGTTTTACCATGGTCTACGTGACCGATTGTACCAATGTTTACGTGTGGTTTATTTCTTTCAAATTTAGCTTTACTCATTGCTTCCCTCCTGGAAATTTTTAGTTATTTTTATTATATCACAAACGTTAACAAATTACATTTCTTCGGGGAAATTGTATTGAATTTTGATTAAATTTAATAAAAAATATAATCCAAACTGAAAAATCTATATTTTCATAATTTCATCTTGACTAATGACACCGTGTCACATATAATTTAATTATGACAGTGTGTCATTTTAATTGAGGAGTGATTATGTGCCGAAGCAAACTTTTTATAATTTGAGTGAAGATAAGAGAAATTTGATTGATGAGGTTTTGAAGGATGAGTTTTCCAAGAAGCCTTATAAGGATTGCAATGTGAAGAATATTGTGGAGAGGTTGTCGATTGCGCGTGGGAGTTTCTACCAATATTTTGAGGATTTGAAGGATTGTTACTTCTACATTCTTGACAAGGAAACTAAGGATGTTCATTTGCTTTTTATGTCTGTGTTGAAGAAGAACAACAACGACGTGTCGAGGGCATTGGATGTGTTTGGCGATGAGGTGTGCGATCTGATTTTCGAAGATGGCGAGTATAATTTGTACAAGTTTAGGTATTTGTATTGGAATAGCGAGTTGGAAGATGGTTGGAAGGCTACAAAAAACGAGTATTACGAGATTTTCCGCGATAATTCGCAAGATGTGCAAGAGGAGCTTGTGTATTTTATGAAGGCTACTGTTCACAGTTTGATTGAGAGAAATTTCAAGGAAGGTTGGTCTAGGGATATTTTTCTACAAAAGTATCGTCTGCATATTAATTGGTTAAAGGAAGGGATCAAAAATGAAGATTTTTGAGAGTTTATTTGATGTAATTTATTTGTCAGTTTTGGTGGCTCTTGGTGTTAGATTATTGTTGGAGAAAAACAAGGGCGCAAAATTATTTGGTATAATGGCGATTGTGCTTGGAGTTGGTGATGGTTTTCATTTACTTCCAAGGGTGATTTCTCATTTGAGTCCTGGAGGTTTCGAGGCTCACGCATCCGCTTTATCATGGGGTCAGTTTGTGACTAGCATTACAATGACAATTTTCTATGTACTTTATTATCATTATTATCGCAATCAAAGTAATGATACGGACAATACGAAGAAATGGTTGATTTACGGCCTGGCGGCTTTGAGAATTGTTCTTGTGTTGTTGCCACAAAATAATTGGGGAACTGCCAACGGAAATTATATGTTTGGAATTTACAGGAATATTCCTTTCTTGATTATGGGAATTCTGTTGATTATGTGGTCATACAAGAAGAAAGATATTCCTGAGTTTAAGCACATGTGGATTTTGATTTTGTTGTCATTCTTATTCTACGTTCCTGTTGTTTTATTCAGCGATAAAGTTCCTGCAATTGGAGCTTTAATGATGCCTAAAACTGTGGCATATTTCTTGATTGTGTGGTTTGGTTTCAAACATTTTGTGAGTGAATTTGGCGTTAATAATTTGTTTGCAAATTCTATTACGCTTTTGATTATGGGACTTATAGGTGGTGTGTTCTATCGTGAATTCACGAAATTCTACGGTTTTAGCGATGTAACTCATCTTGGCAAAATCCACGTTCACACTTTGGTTCTTGGATTTGTCGTTAGTTTGTTGATGTATTTATTGGCAAAGGATACGAACGATGTAAAATCACTGAAGAAACCTTATGAAATTTATCTTACAGGTCTTACGTTCACAATTGTAAATATGGTTGTGATTGGAATTTACGAAGTGGTTCGTGAGGAAACGGATGTGATTATTCGTGCGGCAATCGATGGAACTTCTGGCATCGGTCACATTATTCTAGGCGTTGGAATTGTGTGGATGTTTATGAAATTATATAATTTGAAAATAGCAGAGTAATTATGGGAGTAGCTTATGTGAGCTACTCTTTTTGTGTTTTGTGGACTTTGTTTGGGTATATAAGTATTGAAAGTTATTGCAAATATCTGATTTAACAAAAGGAGGATTTTATGGCGAAGAATTTTGAAAAAGCCTGTGTAATTGGCGGTGGCGTGATTGGTTCATCGTTTACGTTACTTTTTGCTATGGGCAATATGGATGTTATTAGTTACAACAGAAGTCTGGAAAGTGAAGAAAAGACTAAGAAGATTATTGAAAATTACGTGGACGAATTAATTGATAAGAAGGTCGTTGCGGAAGATAAGGAAACGATTTTATCAAGAATTAGCTATACTACGAACGAACAAGAAGCGATTGAATTTGCAGATATTGTGGAAGAGTGTATTCCAGAAAATTACGACGTGAAGAAGGAATTCGTGAATGTTTTTGAAAAATACGCAAAGCCTGACGCTGTTTTGTGTTCAGCAACATCGGGACTTTTAGTGACGAAAATCGCAGAAGATGCTGAGCGCCCCGAAAGAATTTTCGGAGCGCATCCTTACAACCCACCTCATTTGATTCCGCTGATTGAGATTTCACAAGGAGAAAAATCAGACCCAGAAACTGCGAACGCTCTTCGTGAATTGTTCGTTAGATTGGGGAAGAAACCTATCATCATCAGAAATGAAGTTCCAGGTTTTATCGCAAACAGGCTTCAAGCTGTGGTTATGCGTGAGATGATGGATTTGGTAGACAAGGGAGTCGTTAGCATGGAAGATTGCGAAACAGCGTTGACATTTGGCCCTGCAATTAGATGGGCAATTATGGGTCCTGGACAAATATTTGAACTTGGTGGCGGTGAACACGGACTTCAAGGTCTCTTGGATCATATCGGCCCTTCGATGGAAACTTGGCTAGAAGATGCTGCTACATGGACGAAATTCACAGACGAAATCAAGAAGAAAACAGTCGACGGTGTGCACGAAGCAATCAAAAACAGACCGGCGGACATCGGCAACACTCACGAAACTCTTGCAAAATATCGTGACGGAATGCTTGTCGAAATACTCAGACTTCACAAAGATTTTAAAATTTAATGATATAATGTGAAAATCTCCCGAATGTTTCGGGAGATTTTTGAATACTTCTTCAATAGCTTGTTTCATTGAATATAGGTGAAAAGCCTCATGGTTTCCATACTTATTAAGTTTATCAAACATTCTCAATGTTGTTGGTTTTGGTGTAGCTGTCAATGCAAACATAGAAACATTTGACTGCTTACCAGATTTTTTAATTTGATCGATGATGAAGTCATCCTCATCTTAAAATTCATTACCATAAAATGCTAATGATTGGGTTACAGCCTGCATATTCTTGCCAGCTGTAGAAGAATGTGCCTCATCAATAATAACCGCAAAGCTTTTGTTATTTAAGTTCTTAAGCTCATCCACAATGTATATAAATTTTTGAATAGTTGTCGCTACAATCTTGGTATGAACTTCAATGCACTTAAAATAGGCAATAATAGTTCTACGGTTTTTCTCACATCACCCTGTGTGTAACATAATAAATCATCAATACCTATTATACCATCAACGTGTTTATCTTTAAAAAATCCATTATTTCTAAATGTCTCTGGTACAAAGTCCAACTTTTGGGGGTCACCTTAAATTTTTATAGTCGCACTTTTTCTAATGTCTTAACTTTATTGAACTCTTTCAAGGCTTGAGAATGAGCTTTTTGTATTATTAACTATCCTTACTAAAAGTAGCATTACGGGAACTTCTGTAAGAACCCCTACAGTTGATGCAAGAACAACAGGAGAATCTACACCAAATAGGGCTATACCTACAGCCACTGAAAGTTCGAAAAAGTCAGATGCTGCTATTAAAGAAGCTGGCGCTGCTATCTCATGAGGTAGTTTGCTTACTTTACTTACAAAATATGTTAGAGAGAATGAAATCACATTTTGAAGTATTAGTGGAACTGCTATTAAAACTACATAAAGTGGATGTTTTACTATCATATCTCCTTGGAAAGTAAATATAATAACGAGGGTAAGAAGAAGTCCTATAGTAGTTACTCCGTCAAACTTTTTTATAAAGTTATTTTCCAGGTAATCTTTTCCCTTATTTTTTATTATAAAGTACCTTGATAAAAACCCTCCTACTAAAGGAATTACAACAAAAAGTACTAATGACATTAATAGAACATCCATTGGTAGAGTTATACCCTTTAAACCTAAAAGGAGCTGTACGAGTGGTACAAATAGGAAGATTATCAAGATGTCATTTACCGATATCTGTACAAGAGTTTGCGCTGGGTCTCCATTGGTAAGACTGCTCCACACAAATACCATGGCTGTACATGGGGCTGTACCTAAGAGTACTGCTCCTATAACAAAATCATTGGCAAGATTAGCGGGTATTAACTGGCTAAATACATAATGGAAGAAAAGTGTAGATAGACCAAACATTAAAAATGGTTTGATTCCCCAGCTTGCTATTGTAGAAATAATTATACCTTGGGGATGTCTTCCTACATTTTTTAGTGAATTAAAGTCTATTCTAACCATCATAGGGTATATCATAAGCCACATTAAAACTGTTAAGATTATGTTTTGACCCTTAAATTCCAATGACTGTAAGAAAGATTGGACAGATGGCATAAATCTAGCAATCAAAATACCTGCGGCCATGCAGAGTAAAACCCATATACTTAAATATCTTTCAAAAAAGCTAATTTTTTCGTTTGTTTCTTTCACCAATTTCACCTCTTTATTTATCTGCCTATTCTTATAATAGGTCTTTTAAATTGTCTTCTTTTAAATCTTCTGGAATCCACTCAACAAGGGCTGTGTTAGATTGAGATGTTTCATCTATTGTCTTGATCCACTGCTTTTCTTGATCGGCCCTAGCTTTCAAAATCTCGTTTTGGCTGCCACTTGCAAAGTAGCTCGAATTGATAATCCACCATTTATTAAAGATTTCTGCTCTATCTAGGTCTTCCTTAAGTCTTTTTGCTTCATAGTAAGGAGTTGCTTCTGCTAGGGCTATAATTAGAACCTCTGTATAATCCTTGTCCTTAAGCCTTGGAAGTAGTTTCTTTACTGATTCAGGTACATCTCCCTGGCTTCTTGAAATTTCCCTATTATAGCTTTCTGTTGATTCTAAAAGAAGAATTGTATGACCAGTTGGGGCTGTGTCTATTACTACTATTTCATCTTCTGACTTGTCTACTATATCAGCAAATGCACGAAAAACTGCAATTTCTTGGGTACATGGACTTCTTAAATCTTCTTCGATATAGTCAATGTCTTCCTCACTTGCCCCATCTTCCTTTGCCTTTCCTAGGACTTCCTCTCTATAAGATTCAAGCTCCTTATCTTCATCTATATAGGAAATAGTCAAATTTTCTCTTTCGCTTATTATATATTTTAGATGGTCTGCTGGGTCTGTTGTTGCAAGATGAACTTTTTGACCTTTTTCATTAAGGGCTAGGGCAATAGCTGCTGCTATAGTTGTTTTCCCTACTCCTCCCTTACCCATAGTAAGGATAACTTTTTTATTGTTCTTATATAGGTCGTCAACAACATCTTCTAGCCTTGATATCTTGCTAGTGTCTATGGTAACTGAAGACTCCATTTTTTCTTCTATATCATCCGAGAAAAATTTTCTAAGATTTTCAATACTAGATGTATTGTATGGTTTAAGTGGAAGATAGTAAGTTTCAAGGTCTTTTAGGCCTTCTGGCATTGCTTCCACATCTCTTTTTTGCATATTGTGTATAGCTGTTGAAAGATCATCATCATAGGAATCTAGCATACCATTTATTATGTGAATTTGGTTATCTACGCCAATTTCGTGGAGTTCATTTGATGTCCTTGCCGCTTCCTTTAGGGCTGTTTCTATAGGTCTAGAAACTAGTATAAGGCTAGTTAGCTCACTGTCAGCTAGGTTTTCAACAGCTTTTTTATAAATACCTCTTTCTTCATCTAGCCCTGATAGCTGGCCTAGGCAAGATGCTCCATACTTGTTGTTATCTAAAAAGTTTGTCCAAGCTGAAGGTAGTTCTAACATTCTTAGTGTATGGCCTGTAGGAGCAGTATCAAATATTATATGGTCATATTCAGCTGCAAGCTCTTCATCAGCTATAAAGCTTGTGAACTCCTTAAAAGCTGCCACTTCAGTTGTACATGATCCCGAAAGCTGCTCTTCCATGGCTTCTATAACCTCATCCGGAAGCTTTCCTCTTTGAGGTCTAACTACGCTTTCCTTATAGCCTTCTAGGGCTTTCTCTGGTTCAAAGTTAGCTAGCTTTAAATTCTTTACCTTATCTATATCTCTTATTTTATTGTCTAAGTCTGTCTCAAAAATATCCTGTAAGTTTGATGCAGGGTCTGTACTAACAAGGATAACTTTTTTACCTTGGTCTGCTAGGTTTATAGCAAGACTCGAAGCTATAGAAGTTTTACCTACACCACCCTTGCCTGTAAAGAAAAGATACTTATTTAGCTTAATATTTTCTGGATTGAATCTTGTATACACATTGACCTCCTATCCTATCTATTTGTTTCCTTTATTCTTTTTCATTTTTTGAATTGCTATACCAGACATTATATATTCTTTGGGTATATCTAAAAATTCAACAAATTCATCATTTGTAGGGTATTCTCTTGTTTTGACTACTTCATCGTCAACCATTGTTATAGGAAGTACATCGACTCCTTCTTCATTTAACAGCTTGCTTACTTTATCATTTTCAGCGTATAGTTGTGGTTCATCTTTTAGGTTGTGTCTTATTACTTCTACATTGTTTTTACTTAACCTATTAATCGCTGTGGATACTCTTAATAAGTTCTTGTCTACTGATGGTCCACATACACCTGTTGAGCAGCACATTGCTGGGTCATAAATTACCATTTTTTTCATACTAACACTCCTTTTTCATTTACTTTTCCTTAATTTTTTTACAAATACAGTCTTCTTTATCTTCCGTAATATAATCTAGGAAGTCTTTAATCTCTACTATTCTTTCAAGGTTTAGAGTATATCTCATCCATGCCCCATCCCTTCTTGCGTTAACAAGACCTGAATCCGTTAAATTTTTCATGTGATAGCTTAGGGTTGATTGAGAAATACTCAAACCATCCAAAATATCACAGGCACAAATCTCGCCACATGAGAGCATATCAATTATTTTTAGCCTGGTTTCATCAGACAAAACCTTGAATATAGGTGCAAACTCTGCGTATGATCTTTTCATAATTACCCCTTTCTTTATTTTATATATCGATATACTTCAATGATATCGATGAATTTCGATTTCGTATTTATTATACACCTCATATCGATGTTTGTCAATGTTTCTATATTCTTTATTTTACAACGAAAAAACAGCTAGATTATTCCTAGCTGTTAGTTACTATTTTTATCATAGCCATGTATGTTATTTATATAGTAGATTAAAGTGTATAGGGATTCATTAAGATGGTCATCCTCAATGACTATCTCTTCTGTCAATTTAAGGTTTATAGGATCAGAGTTCCAAATACCCTTTATGCCATTGTCTACAAGGCTGTCACATAGGTGTTGAGCTAGCTCTCCTGACGCAGCCAAGATAGCAATTTCTGGCTTGTGATTTTTTTGAAACTCGGTAAGATGAGATATATCCATAATTTTCAAGTCATCAATCTTAGTCCCCACTAGGCTCTCTGATTTATCAAATTAGCCATATTTTTCTCCATTTATGCCAAATAAATATTTTTAAAATTTTATTCTTTACTAAAAGGCGTTTCTCAATTGTCAAGAGGTCGTCGTTTTTGGGTATCATTTTGGATATCATTTTTGTACATCATTTTGTTCGTGTGCAACATTCCACGAATTTCACAGACGATATTAAGAAGAAAACAGTCGACGGAGTTCACGAAGCAATCAAAAACAGACCCGCTGAGATTGGCAACACTCACGAGTCGCTCGCAAAATATCGTGACGGAATGCTTGTCGAAATACTAAGACTTCACAAAGATTATAAAATTTAATGATATAATGTGAAAATCTCCCGAGTGTTTCGGGAGATTTTTTGGTTGGTTATTGATTGTTTTTCCCTAACTATCATCTCAATTATCGTGCCATTGTCAAATCCTATCCTAATCTATATTTTTTTACAAAAGCTTCATTAGCTTTCAGGATTTCTTTGTATTCAGTAATCATATTATAAAACGTGGCTTTTTTTAATCCAGATTTATCCAAGAATTCCTTTGAAGAAATGTTATTATTTTCCCAGTTTTCATACAATTCTTCCCAATTATTTGGAAAATCAATTTTATTTCTTCCTGAGTTGTTTTTTCTATTTCTAGGAAGCTCGATAATGTTTTTGTTGTTTAAAAGAACAGAATCTAATATTGTGCTTAGAATGGCTTTGTTCATCGGCTGAGATACGCCGTATTTATAGGTGGATTCTATATTAGAAACAACGAGACATTTTCCGTTTTGAATGAAATATTTCAGAGAATTGGCGATGTCTTTTTCATTTATTCCGAGGGATTTTAAGCTTCCGATAATTAAAATATCATCATTGGTCATCTCGTTTTTTATCTTTTCTAGTTCCTGAAAGCTTCTCATGTGTTCGACACTTACACATATGTCTGTATCTTTTTTGTGAATAATTTCCATGATGTCTTCAAAAATAGAAATATCTTCTGTTGTTTTGGTGTAAATGTACAATATCACCTCTACTACCTCCTAAAAAGCTTGACCAACTTATTGAATCTAAAACCCAATGCTTGTTCAAGTTCCAATCTGTTCACTGTAATTTGGGACATATCCTTCTTATCTGAATATTTTGCTTCAAATTCAACAGGAAGAGAATTTGCCCAGCTTTCGAGTATTTTCCTAGAGCCTTTGTCAGTTCCTGATGTTATCATTATAACATTTGTTTTAATTATAAAGCATTTGGGTTCATTTTCCCATAGTTTCTTAATTCCTTCTATGGCATCTTTGGAGATGTATTTTGCATGATATGAAAAATCATCATTCCAACTGAGTTCTCTTACATAATCTGGAAGTTCGTAGCCAAATTCTTTGAATATATCTATTAAAGTTTTGGATGAGATTTGCATCATGTCAGGATAGTAATCATCAGCGATATCATTTGATTTAATCATGTAGTCGATAAGATTGTCCACTTCTGTAATCATCCTTCTAAGATATTCTCTGTATAAGGAGTTGGTGGCTTTTATTTTCATATTCTTACTAATTCCATCGTAGGACAATGGGTCTATGTCAGTTCTAAGTCCAGCATTATATCTCAAAAACGGCATTCTCTTTCGTTCCGGTTCTTCTGGGTCACTCACGCTATTACTTGCAAATATAATCAATGGTTGTTCTTCTCTTTGGATGATTTCGCATTAGTGACTATTTTTAATTTTTTCTTTAAGTCTTGCGTAATATTGTCCGTCTATTTCATCAATAAAAATCGGAACTCCCTTGTAACTCTCAAGCATGCCATCGATGTTTTTTGTGGGTACTGTTTTAACAGAGAATGCTTTTAGCTGTTTATTGGTCATTAATTTTAGAATAAATTCTGTCATAAAACTTTTACCTGTATTGGAGCCTTTGGATGCCAATAATGTATATAATGGTAGGCTTGATGTCGGGATGTTTTTTATGTCTGCTATGCACCTTATTTTTGCGTGAAATGGAGAAGAAAACAAAATATTTAAAAGCTTGTAATGGGAATCTCTAACTTTGTCCATATCTCCAACGAAATCTTTCTTGTAATTATCAAAAGCTTCAAATAATAAGTCGATATCATTTTTTACATCTTCTTTTTCGGGATTTAGGTCTAGTGATTCTTCACCCAAAAAAGCTTCTTTTGTGTCGAAGTTGAATGTTAATTTCGGATAATCTTTTTCTATTTCTTTGACATCTATCATTTTTCTTTTTAGTCTTTTTGCATTGACGCTGATTTTATTGATAATATTCGGCAGTATTTCAATGTATCCATTTTTCGAGTTGGTATTTATATTTCGTACAAGCTCTTTGTTCTTCTCCATAATCTTGTCTGCATCAATCGTGTATTTGATTTTTTCGTAAACTTCTCCGCTATTTTGTGGTTGTTCTAAGACGATGGTTTTTTGTGTTTTCAGTGCTTGTTTGATTATAGGAATATCTTTTTCTGGATTATCGGTCTTTTTCGATGCTACCACATCTTCTGGTATATCATCTGATAGCCTCCAAGCTGTTTCAAAATCTTGTGCATAAGCTTCGTATGCTTCAAAAGTGTCATCCACCTCATAAGCTTCCAGCTGATCGCCCGACCAAGCTCTTCTTGTCATATTAGCAGAGCCTTTGATTACTCTTGTTTGTCCATCATCTGATTTAAGAAGGTAGATTTTTCTGTGATCTATAACATACTTGGGAGATTTTATTAACAAAGATCCTTCTTTCATCATTTGTACCAAATCTTTTTCTGATCTCACAGCATCAGCTGCCATTTCTGACAATCGCATGTTTTCTGCAAGTAAATAAGCTTCTGATGTAAGCTCATGAAGTTCGCTGTCTCTTCTGGTCATAAATCTTCCGCCTAGGATAATTTCTCCATAGTCAAACATCTTCATAATTTTATTTACAAATTTGATGTCATAAGAAAAAGTAATAGCCCTAATTTCATTGAATCCGAAAAATAGCTCCTCCACATCTTTATAGCTAATGTCTTTGAGCTCAACATGATATATCTTGTGCTTAGTATCTGCTTCAGCTTTTTTACCATTTCCATCAACAATTCTCAGCTTTTCAATATTTGTACCAGTATCAAATATGTTTAATTGATTCATAAATACCTCCAATTTATTAGTCTAATAATCCACAATTATTGTTAGACTAATTATACCCATATTCTAATATTAATCAACCATTTTTAGACTTTTTCGTTAAAAAAATCCTCCGCCCTTATTTTTGGAAAATCAATTAAAGTTCGGAAGATCTTTGTGTTTATTAAATTTCTATTTTGTATATTTGATTGAAGCTTTTTCCATCGAAAATCTTATCCATAAAAGCTTCCATAATTGTATCATATTCGACTTCTTCTCCAAGGTATCCCAGAATCACTCCTTCACAGACACTTACGATGGCATCTTTTCCATTGTAAATAAATTCAAAACCCGCTCTGAATTTTGCCCAATCGTCGACTGTAAATTGGGAGTTGCCGCTTGATATATCATTCACATCTTCTACGAGATATTCTGTAAAATACTCGTCATTCGAAATGATAAGATTGGTGCGATTTGGATGCAGCTTTGACATCATACAAAGATTATACGCCATTTCAATTCTTGCAACTTTGCTAGATTCAATTCTAATTGAATCATCGTGGAATTGACTGTTTATGGCATTTTCCCAAACAATAGCCTGTTCTCCAAAAATATTGAAATATTTATATCCATTTTGTAATAAGTTTTTTGCTAATTTGTCGATTATTGATTTGTCTGTAAAATGATGAACTATTAAAAAGCAATTGTCTCCTTTTGTCGGTGAAATATCCATATCATAACTGTCAAAAACGTGAATATTTCCTTGAATTATTTCGTTATTATAGTACATAATTTACGCCTAAATTTCGTGAAGAAATATTTTAACATTCATCCTCATCCATCTTCCCCTTAATTTTTTGGCAGATAATTCTCCATAAATCATTTTGCCCGCATCCATGAGTCTCGCAATAACAATGTTGTTTTGTCGCGGAATATATCCAAGCTTTATTTTATTAACTGTTTCGACTCGAATCGCAAAATGGTCTGATGAATCTTCCAATTCGCGATAAAAAATCATTTTGTCTCCCATTTTCAAGGAAGCTTCTACCTCCTCAACTTTTTCTATTTTTGTTGTATGTGCCAAAGTACATTCACATAAGTAGATATCACCTTGAGATTTTTGGATATTTTCTATTCTGTTGTTTCGAATTAATATGTTTTTAAGAGATTCATCATCTTTTTTTGTCAAATCAGCCATGTTTTTCTCCACGTATGCTAAATTAATTGTTGCTAAAATGTCGTAATGTTTCAAAATACTTTTGTTCAATTGTCAATAGGTCATTTTTGGGTATCATTTTTGGGTATCATTTCTACACAAACCACTACCCCCAGTATTTCTGATCCACTGTCCTATATCTAATGGCTTCCATCAAATGTTTTGCTTCGATGTTTTCTTTTCCATCCAAATCAGCGATTGTGCGTGATATTTTGAGGATTTTGTCGAATGATCTGGCGGAGAATTTATATTTATCGAATGCCAACTGTATGATGGAGTTTAATTCGTCGTTTAATTTGCAGTATTTCCTAATTTGTCGGGTATTCATTTGTGCGTTGGTTGTGATGTTTTCTTTTTCGAAGCGTTGTTTTTGGATTTCTCGTGCTGCTTGTACACGTTTTTTGATTTGTTCTGATGTGTCGCACTTTTCATCTGTTGTGAGTTCGTCCAATTTTACTGGCGAAACTTCGACGTGGATGTCGATTCGATCGAGTATAGGTCGGCTGACTTTGTTCAGATAGTTTGCGATTTGATTTTGTGAACAAGTGCATTCGTGGTTAGGATCACCGAAGTATCCGCACGGACAGGGATTCATTCCTGCTACAAATAGGAAATTTGCAGGATAGGACAAGGACGCGTTGACTCTTGTTATGGTTATGTTTTTCGTTTCAAGTGGTTGGCGCAACACTTCTATTGTCGATTTGGAAAATTCTGGAAGTTCGTCCAAGAACAATGCTCCATTGTGAGCGAGGCTGATTTCCCCTGGTTTTGGAACTCTACCGCCACCTATAAGGCTGACTTGACTTGCGGTGTGATGAGGCGAGCGAAATGGTCTTGTGGTTACGATGTTTTTTTCTCCGAGTAACCCAGCTACGGAGTAAATTTTCGTGGTTTCCATTATTTCATCAAAGCTCATGTCAGGCAAAATCGTGCTGAGTCTCATTGCAGACATTGTTTTTCCGCTTCCAGGAGGTCCAATCATCAACAAATTGTGAAATCCTGCCGCAGATATTTCCATCGCTCTTTTGAGAAATTTCTGTCCTTTTATATCCGAAAAATCGACGTCGTATTGTATTTCTTGCTGCATGATGTCAATGTCATCCAGAATTTTAGTTTCTTGTTCTCCATTTAAAATCCTAATGATTTCATCCAAGCTTTCCACTGAAACCTTTTCGATTCCTTTGACCATGCTGCATTCTTGTGCGTTTTGTTTCGGTATGTAAACTCTTTCGTATCCCAAATCTTTCAGTGACAACACCATGCACAACGACCCATTTACCGGATTCAATCTTCCGTCCAATGATAGTTCGCCGATGAACGCCCATTTATCTGAAAAATCTTCCACAACTCCCATTGATTGCAAAATAGCCATCGCAATCGCAAGGTCTAGTTGAGATCCTTCTTTTCTCAAATTTGCAGGTGCCAAATTAATCGTGATACGTTTTACAGGAAATCTGATTCCAGTGTTTTCAATCGCAGAGCGCACTCTTTCCTTGGATTCTTTTATAGAAGTGTCGGGAAGACCTACAATGTTAAACGAACGCAGACCGTTCGCAAGGTCGCATTCGCATTCCACGACATACCCGTTCAATCCTTCCAAACAACACGTGTTTACTTTCGAATACATAATTTCTCCTTGTTACCTAATTATTAATGTGATTTCTATCGAAAAATGGACAACGCAATCCTATACATTGGTTGTTATGCTTGGACCATTTACACACAATGTCACTAGATTCCATATTAACGCCCAAGTTTTCATTGGCAAATTGTATTGCATCTAATATTGATATGTAGGAATCCCTCTTGCAACAACGAGGGCCGCCGACTTCTCCTATAGATTCCAACGCTTTGGAAGTCATTTTGTTCGCCATTCCCCAAGTTTTCTTCGCAAGTGGAGATGAGCCTGTGACAATTGACATAAAAATCCCTGCGCTAATTCCAGCACCACAAGCTCCCCAAAAACCACAAGTCCCACCAGGCACTTGTTTGCCACGAGTTCTCATTTCCTTCAAACTTTTATTCAAATTAATATCTCCGCCAACATTTTTGAACGCTGTCAAAAGCGCCGCTCCGACCATAATGTGATGTTCTGGGCCGTGCATGTGACAAAAAGATTCGTCCATCATTTGATCCATAATTTCGATTGGATTTTTCGATGTAGAATTCTTGCAAATCCCCCAAATCACATCCATTCCATCTGTGTGACATTCGTTACACACGAAGTGACCATCGACACATCTCGTATTGCTGAGTTCTTTTTTGTGACAGATTGCACACTCCATTTCCACCGATTTGTCCAAATATTCTAACGGTTTCCCACACAACAGACATTCATCATTCATATTTACAACCCCTTATAATTTATTATCTATATTATATCACTATAATATGTTTAAATAAAAAAATCGGTGCAGACAAATCTACACCGATACAATATTTTTATTGTTGAGATTTTTTCACGATTTCTTGTACAACTTCGTCCTTTTCGAAAGCTTCCGAAACTCTCTTGATATTTGGATATTCTTTCCAAGATTTTGGAGTCATTTCACTCCAACGAGTAAGAATATAAACGTAAGGATCTAATACTGTTTTCTTATTTTTGTAAACGTGATCGCCATCACCAATCAAACGGTCCAAATGAGTCATCATTTTGTCGATAGTTTCAAATGATTTTTGTTTGATTTTATCAATCTCTGCTTCGTCAGTTGATGTTGTCAAGCCAGCTGGTACGAACAACGCTTCAAATGCTGGATGAAAATCTCCAGTCATAAAAGCCATGATTTCATCGAATTGGAACTTGTCTTCGGCGCTTTCGTCGGCTCCCAAATCTTTTTCAGGGTATTTGTTCAAAATGTAGCGAAGAATTGCAGCTAATTCGCTTTTGACTATGCCTTCTCCAATATCTAGTGCTGGCACTGCTCCCAACGGATTGATTTTTCTGTATTCATCTGTTCCAAGTTGTACCTTTTCTACTTCGTAATCTGCGCCTGCCCATTCCAAAGCAATCCAACAAGCAACAGCGCATGTGCCTGGTGCGTAATATAATTTCATAACATTCCTCCTTTTGTTTCGTCGTAAATTGTATACCCTTTATTCTTTTTTAATAATCAAATTGATTGGGCAAATTTGAAAATTTGTGTGACAAATTTCTCGGATAAATTTTTGAAAATTCAAATTAATGTGCTATAATAATCACAGAGTGTTTAACACGAAGGGGTACACCACCGCGGGTGTAGGTTTCCTTCGTGTTATTTTTTTTAGGGGGGTGAAATATGATTACTGTAAATTCTGTCAAATATCCATTCGAAGAAAACTCTTCTTTGAGAAAAGTTCTTGAAGATTTGAACTTCAATGTGGAGTTGACTGTTTGCGAAGTGAACAAAAACCTCGTCAAAAAAATCGACTACGATAATTTTATCGTCACTGATAACGACGAAATAGAGGTGTTTTCATTTGTTGGAGGAGGTTAAAATGCAGGATATTTTTAAAAGACAAATCCCCGAACACACAGACATTTTTAGAAAATCCAAAATTCTGATCCTTGGCTGTGGCGGTTTGGGAACCAATTCATGCTTTTTACTTGCAAAATCAGGCATTGGCACCATCAAAATAGTGGACTACGACACAGTTGAATATTCCAATTTGAACAGGCAAATCTACAGACCAACTGATGTCGGCAAGTACAAGGTCGATGCGTTCAAGGAAATTTGCGATGAGTTCTTGCCATTTGCAAGTATTTCTGTTGAAAATATCAAAATCACAGAAAACAACATCGACGAATTGACCGACGGCTACGATATCGTGCTTGAAGCGTTGGATGATGAGTACGCAAAATCATTGGTGTTGGAGCATTTTATCGGAACTGACAAGAAGCTCATATCGGTGTCTGGAATTGGCGGCGTGAAAAAATTAGATATGAAAATTAAAAAAATGAACAACATTGTAGTTTGTGGTGATTTTGAAACGAAGACAGACATCGGCTTGTACTATCCAAACGTGATGATGGCGGCAAGCACACAAGCTATAATCGCACTTAATTGGTTATTGGAGGAAAATAATGGAAGATAAATTGATTTTGGGCGGCAAATCTTTTGACTCAAGATTTATACTTGGATCTGGAAAATACGATCCCAACCTTATCAAAGCTTGCGTGGAATCTGCAGGCTGCGAGATGATTACTGTGGCACTTAGACGTGCAAATACAGACGATACGAAAAATATTTTGAACTTTATTCCAGAAAATGTGACGATAATTCCGAACACTTCTGGAGCGAGAAACGCAGACGAAGCTATTAGAATTGCAAGACTTGCTCGTGAAATGGGCTGCGGCAATTTCGTGAAAATCGAAATCATGCGTGACAGCAAGTACTTACTTCCAGATAACGTGGAAACGTTGAAAGCTACGAAAGTTTTGGCTGACGAAGGATTCGTCGTTATGCCTTATATGTATCCAGATTTGAACTTCGCAAGAGATTTAAAGGACACTGGCGCAAGTTGCATCATGCCATTGGGATCTCCGATTGGATCTAACAAAGGACTTGCAACGAAAGATTTCATCCAAATCATCATCAACGAAATTGATTTGCCAGTGATTGTGGATGCAGGAATCGGCAAACCATCACAAGCGTGCGAAGCCATGGAAATGGGTGCAAGTGCAATCATGGCGAACACTGCCATCGCTACAAGCGGAGACATCAACAAAATGGCAGAAGCATTCGCACTAGCAATCAAAGCGGGAAGACTTGCTCACATCGCAAAACCTGGCAGAGTTTTAGAAACGGGCGCCGACCCATCATCTCCACTCAGAGATTTCTTCAAGTAGGAGAAACCAATGGAAGATTTCAAATATTTTAATAATATGGAAGACATTCATTCGGACATTTACGATAAATTATCCGAAAAATTATCTGAGGTAAAATCTGTAAATGTGACGGCTGATGATGTCAGAAGAACTTTGGGGAAAATCAAAAACAACGAAGCGTTGGATCATTTTGATTATTACAATATGTTGAGTGATGCTGCAATTGATTTTATCGAAGAATTGGAAGAAATCTCACAAAAACTCAGACTACAATATTTCGGAAACAACGTGTATCTGTTCAGCCCACTTTACATCGCAAATTATTGCGAGAATAGCTGCAAATACTGTGGATTTAGAGCGAAATCAGACATAGTCAGAGCGAAACTTACCATGGATGAAATTGAATCTGAAATGAAACAAATGCGACGTGAAAAAATCGAAGACGTTTTGATTCTAACAGGCGAATCGCAAAAATACTCATCGGTAGATTATATCTGCGACGCCGTAAAATTGGCGAAGAAATATTTCCGCGTGGTTGGAGTTGAAGTCTACCCTACAAATGTCGAAGATTACAAGAAACTTCACGAAGCAGGCTGCGATTTCGTCACAGCTTTCCAGGAAACATACAACCCAACAAACTACAAATTCTATCACCCAACAGGACACAAATCTTGCTTTCCTTATAGATTGGACACGCAAGAACGTGCACTAATGGGAGGCATTCGTGGCGTAGGATTTGGAGCGTTGTTCGGACTTTCCGATGGAATTGAAGATTGTTTTTGTTTGGGAATGCACGCAAATTTACTGCAAAAAAAATACCCACACGCAGAAATCAGCATATCATTTCCACGAATCAGGCCAACGAAAAACGAAGAAGATTTGAACATAAAAGAAGTTCCCGAAACAAAATTGATGCAATTTATAATCGCAACCAGAATCTTCTTGCCCTTCGCACAAATCACAATCTCAACTCGAGAATCCAACGAATTTCGTAACTTGTCGTTGTTGATGGGAGCTACCAAAATCTCCGCAAGCGTCGACACAGGAATCGGCAGACGTAATGATGAAAAAGATAAAGGCGACGAACAATTTTTGATCAACGACACACGAACAGTCGACCAAGTAGAACACGACCTGAAGAAGTACAACTTGTATCCTGTGTATAGCGACTACATTGATGTGTAGAATAAAACCAGCGTTTTATAATTAACAACGCTGGTTTTTGATTTATTTATTAAGTTGTTCTTCAATATTATTAGATATTGATTTTTCTCCACCTATTATAGTTATTATTGATTCGTTTTTTGTCAGATATTCTTTAATTTCTGATGATAACTCATCTTTAGCACTTAATACTAATACCGCATTTTCTTTATCTGCATATGGAGATGCCACTAAACTATCTGCAAAGTTTTCTCCACTTGCTATTATAAATTTATCTGTTTTGTTCATCAATTTAGCGATCTTAAAACTTGTTTCGTAGCGATTTTCTCCTGAAATTCTCTCTACTTTTGATTTAGTGACAGATTTTATAGTATTAAAAGTTTTATTTGAGATTGATTTTTCTCCTCCAGCTACGTTTATCTTTTCTAAGTTTAATTTATTTAATGTTTTCATACTTTCAGAATCAATCGTGTCTTTTGCTACAAGTAATATTGGTGTGTTATCTCGGTTAGATAAATTAGTTATTGCCAATGCATCTGCAAAATTTTCTCCACTTGCTATTTGTAATTGCTTAGAATTTGACTTATGGATAACTTTTTCTGCAATTTTTAAGCTCGTCTTATATCTATCTTTACCAGCTATTCTAGTTACAGAATATTTATTATTCTTTAACTTGTCTAATACTTCTACTTTAATAGAATTTTCTCCGCCTATTATAATAATATTCTTAGCTTTTAGCCTTTTAATTTCATTTAATGTATCTTTTGAAATTTCATCTTTGTATGTGTATAATATAGCTGCTCTTTCAGTTTTAGCTAAAGGAGATGCTGAAATTATGTCAGAAAAAGTTTCTCTATTAGCTATAATAACTGTATCCGTGCCATTAGGATAAGTTTTTTTAGATACTTCTATGGCAGTTAATTCTCTATTTTGTCCAGATATTCTATAGATTTTTTTCATTGATTTAGAGTTTGAACTTTCTAACTTAGGATAACCTCCCTTTAATTCCCATTTTTCTAATTTTATATTGTTTTTATTATCAGCTTTAACAAAATCAAGTGCTTTTCTAAAACTTTCTGATGATAAATTTGTATTTAATTTTTTCACAAAATCTAAATCATTCAACTTGTCGATATCCTCTGCATTTTCAACTATAGAGTCATTCACTACAACTCCAAATCCATTTTTTGTTTTTTTAGATTTTCCGGTTACTTTTACTACTGAATTCTTATTGTAAAAATTATTTAAGTTTTTTCCTGTTCCTGTAGATCTTCCTGCTAGTTCACCAACATCTGTTGTAGGAGAAGTTGAATTTAGGTTTACACTAGAGTAATTGTTGAAAATAACGCCTGATTGGTATCCGCATAACCCTCCTATGGATACTTTATTTAATAAGCTATCTGCTGTTATATCTCCTTTTGAATAGCTGTTGAATAGTGCTCCAAAAGCATTAATTCCAACAAGTCCTCCTGCATAAATATCTTTTGATTCTCCTTTTGCATCAATTTGAATTTCTGCAGCTGAGTTTATTATACTAGACTTCAATGATTGCCCTGCAATTGCTCCTATATATTGTTGCGTCCTCATAGATTTTGAATGTATTTTTCCGTTAACATTTACATTATCAATAAAAGCGCCATTTTGTATTCCACCTGCAACAGCTGCGACAAATACTCTATCTTCAGATAAAATTGTATTATATATTTCAAAATTTTTAATGTTTAAATTATAAACCCTTCCTCCATCTATTACTGCAAAAAGAGCCGCAAATCTGTATTGGCGAGGTGTTTTTTCTGAACCAAGCTTCATATTTGAAATAGTATGATTGTTACCGTTAAAATCCCCTTTAAAAGGGTGTTTGCCTTGAGAGCCTACCACTATCCATTCTTTTGTAAGTTTAATATCTCTATTTAATTTTACGTATTTATCAGCATAGTTTTCCTCTTCGTTAACTGATCTAGCAAAATCCAGAAATTGATTTTCAGTATCTATTATAAATGGATCGTCTTTAGTTCCTTTACCTTTTTCAAATATATTATAATTTAGCTTTGAATAGTCTGTTATATCATTTATTTTTGATTTTTCTACTGCTTTTAATAAAGCTTCTTTTAATTTATTGTTTTTGATATCAGATATTTTATCTATTTTATTAATTATTTTATCAATTTCTTCTTTTGTAACTCTTCCTTCAAGAGTCATAATGTCTACAATATCACCTTTTTTATCGAATTTAACTTTTACAACTAAGGATTTATCCTTACTTCTTCCGTAAAAATCACCTTCATTTACTCCTTCTTTAGAATTCATTTGAAGTTGTTTTATAAGGTTTTCTGTATTTGTATCATAAACTACCGATGTCTTTTTGTCAGAAAAAACAGGAAAATCTGATGAGTTTGTCCATTCGAAAATATTTTCAGCTAGATTTTCATCTTTTTTCCAGTAATCTTTTGAACGGCTTCCTTTTTTTAAATTGATTCTAGATTTCTTAAGATTGGAATTTAGTATATTAGCCAGACTACTCGATATTTCTGACTTTGTCATTCCCTTTAAATCCATACTAATACAACCTTCATATGCCATTCCTTCGTCGCTTACACCACTACCTTTAACCATCCATCCAATAGGAACAGAAGGTTTTATAATATTTTTATTATTAGTAGCATTATCAGTAATTAGGACAGAATCCTTATCATAATAGCTTTGGAAAGTTGATCCAATTCCAGTTACCCATCCTGTTATCGCTCCAATAAAACCAGTGTAACAATCGCTAATGATATCATTTGTAGAATAGCAGTTTGAAATAGTTCCCGCATTTACTCCACAAATTCCACCTAAAGCAGTACTTCCTTCTTTTGTAACTCTATTTGCATTTGCTGATATATTACCTTTAGAATAGCAATTAAAAATAAGACCCCTATTAGAAAGAGCCATGATTCCTCCACCTTCGGCAAGCCCTCCATCAGATTCTACTCTTATATCAATATCGCTTTTTGAATTTACTATTTTTTGTCTAATTCCATTTGAAATAACTCCCCCTACAAAAATATTTGTTTTTGGATGAGTAGTTTTACCAATTAATTTACCAGTAACTTCTATGTTATTAATAGTTGAACCATTAGCATATCCTGCTAATGCGCCAACATAAAGCGCACTGTCTGATATTAAATTAAAATCAACGTCTATTTTTAAATTTTCTATGTAGCTATTAGCTCCTAGCACTCCAAATAATCCATAAAAAACAATTTTTTTATCTTTTTCTGATGGATCTTTGTGCAAATTATCTTCGCTTCCAATTTTTAATCCATTTATTGTATGATTTTTACCATCAAAATGACCATTAAAAGCGTATTCTCCCAATCCTACAGGAACCCAATCATTATTTAATTCAATGTCACTAGAAAGCTCAACGTACTTCCCTTTGTAATCTTGTGTTTTTGATAAACTATAGGCAAATTTTATAAGCTGATCTGTATCATTAATTGTATAAGGATCTTTTTTCGTTCCTTTTTGTCCTTTAAATAATTCATCTACAGTTATTGTTTTTTCATTAATATTTTCTGGATGATTGTCTTCATGTGTAGATGGATTTTCATTTTCATCCTGCGGCTTGTCTTCCTTATTAGTAGAGTTTGAAACAGCATCTGGTTTGTTTTTAGTTGTTTTCTCATTCAAATTCTGCTCAAACTTACTCTTACTAAAGTCATCTTCGTTATTTGCTAAACTCTCAAGAGGAATCATACTTGTCGTCATAATTCCCGCAAGAAATAGCGCCATTATTTTTTTCTTATCTAATTTCATAATTTCTCCTTTCAAACAAAAATAATAATCATTATCTTTGATATTGATTATTATTCTACCTCTAAAATTTTTTCTTGTCAATTCCATTTAGTATGATATAAAAAATAAGTTGATTTTTATTTAATAAACATAATCAGAAATTGACAAATTATACCTTATTCAATACACTTTAATTATAAATATTTTAAGGAGGGGTTTTATTTGAAGATAAAAACTCACAAGCTTGTTCAATGTGCGGTGCTTGCTGCATTATGTTTCATCACGTTCACTTATTTGCAAATCAAGGTGCCAGTTCCGGGTGGAGATTTCACATCAATCCATTTTGGTAACGTGTTCTTGGTTTTGGCTGCGCTTTTACTTGGCGGTCTTTACGGTGGACTTGCTGGGGCAATCGGAATGACTATCGCAGATATCATGGATCCTGTGTATATAATGGTTGCTCCGAAGACTTTCGTGTTGAAGTTGTGTATTGGTTTGATTGTGGGGGCAATCGCTCACAAATCTAAGAAAATCAACGAATCTAACGACAACAAATACATTTTGAAGTGGGCTGTTATCGCTTCATGTGCAGGGATGTTGTTCAACGTGTTCGCTGATCCATTTGTAGGTTATTTTTATAAATTATATGTCTTGGGTCAACCACAACAAATAGCATCTGAATTGGCGAAAATCAGTGCCGGTGTAACTTTCTTCAATGCTGTTGTGACTGTTATCGTTGCAAATATTTTGTACATGGCAGTCCGTCCAGTGTTGAAACGCTCACATTTATTGGATTAAAAAATGCGTCAGATTTTACTCTGACGCTATTTTTATTGACAGTTCAAATAAAAGATATTACAATTAAGTTAGAAAGTAGGAAATTCTAACTTGAGAAGTGATAATATGTTAGTTGAACTTAAAGCAAAGTCGCAAGTGACAATTCCAAAAGATATTGTGAATTCTCTTGATTTGAATCAAGGAGATCAATTCGAAGTTATGGAAGAAGATGGTAAGATTATTTTCGTCCCTGTAGCTGTATATCCAGAACGTGTGATTGAAAATTTAAAAAAATCCGTTAAAAAACTAAAAGTTTCGATTGAAAATGGCGACCAACCTGTTTTTGACAATATTGATTCTCTTTTTGAAGAGTTGGACAAGTAATGATCTATAAAATAACTTACACGAAATCATTTAAAAAGCACTACAAAAAATTATCTGATATCGAAAAAAGCAAACTAAGAAAAAACTTTCATTTTTTATAGATAATCCAACACATCCTTCATTAAGAACTAAAAAAATCAAGGGAACTGATGGTTTGTGGGAATCTTCCGTGAACATGGATATAAGAATTATTTGGTTTTATGAAGATAGTGAAATGATTATTTTGTTGGATATTGGTCATCACGATATTTTATTTGATTTTTGATTAAATTAAAAAATGCGTCAGATTTTACTCTGACGCTATTTTTGTCATTACCCTATCGCTATAAACACGATTGCTAGTATCAACGCTAATAATCCTACAAGGATGCATTTTCTACAAGTAGATATTCTTTTTAATATCATTTCTTTTTCTTTTTTGGTAAATTTTCTGTTGTTTTTTCTCATCAAAATCCTATCCAACGCTACTGGTTGACGATTATTTTGTGAGATAGTTTGCCACACTTTTTCTGAGTTCACATTTTTTCTAATCTTAGCGATTGCCAATATTTTAGATATTGAATAAATTCCATAAATGAGTGCGATAGCAAATATTCCCAAGAACACGTACCCTACGATTTTCATTTTATCATCTCCTTTACGATTAGTATAAATGAGATTTCGATTTTACTCAACTAACTCGCATAGCTCTGAATGAATTCAAAATAGCAAGCACTGTAACTCCGACGTCTGCAAAGATTGCAGCCCACATATTTGTAAGTCCAAGTGCCGATAATATTAGCACGATTATTTTCACACCGATTGCAAAATACGCGTTTTGTTTTGCGATTTTGAGTGTTTTCTTTGAGATTTTGATTGCTTGGGCAATTTTCGTTAGCTCATCTGTCATGATTACGACATCGCTCGCTTCAATTGCCGCATCGCTTCCGATTTGTCCCATGGAAATTCCGACATCACTGAGTGCAAGCACTGGCGCATCGTTGATTCCGTCTCCTACGAATGCCACTTTTCTTCCCTTTTCTATCAAATCTTTTACAATTTCAACCTTATCTTGTGGAAGTAACTTGGATTTGTATTCGTCAATTTTGAGATTTTCTGCTACTGATTTGGCTACAGAATCATTATCACCAGTTAGCATGTATGTTTTTTTGATGCCGACATTTTTCATATCAACGATTGCTTGTGCGCTGTCTTGTTTGATTTCGTCGGCGATTCTAATATATCCCGCAAATTTTCCATCAATTGCAACGTAGACAACAGTGTCTGTAGTGTCAATCGATTCAAATTCAACATCTTTTAAAAGCTTAGCATTTCCTGCTAGGATATGTTTGCCATTTATCACAGCTTGTATCCCTTGGCCTGCGATATTTTCTGCAGATTCCAAGTTCAAATATTCTTTGTCCCCATAATAATCAATAATCGATTGTGCGATTGGATGGTTGGATGATTTCTCAGCACTCGCAACGTATTTCATCATTTCTTCATCTGAAAATCCAACTGATTTTGCTTCTACAACTTTGAACACGCCTTGTGTCAATGTTCCAGTTTTATCCATCACAACGGTATCTGTTTCTGCTAACTTTTCGATGTAGTTACTTCCTTTGACCAAAATCCCTGCCTTGCTGCCCGCACCGATTCCTGAGAAAAAGCTCAACGGAACGCTGATTACAAGTGCACAAGGACACGAAATTACAAGGAATGTCAACGCACGATACAACCACACTTGGAAAGGTTGTTTCAAAATCAACGGCATCAATATAGCAAGTGCTGCTGCTACAAATACCACAACAGGAGTGTATACTCTTGCAAATTTCGTGATGAATTTTTCTTGTTTACTCTTTTGGCTGGATGCATTTTCCACCAAATCCAAAATCTTCGTCACTGCAGAATTTTCAAAATCCTTCGTAACTTTTGCATTTAAAACCTTGTCCACCACGATGTAACCCGACATAAGCTCTTCGCCTTTTGCGACTGTGATTGGAACACTTTCTCCAGTCAACGCCTTCGTATCAACCATGGAGCTTCCATCTACTACCACGCAGTCCAACGGAACTTTCTCTCCTGGTTTGACTACGATAATATCTCCAACATTCACATCGTAAGGATCCACCTTGTCGTAACCATCTTCCGTTTTCAAATTCGCAAAAGTCGGCGCAATATCCATCAATTCCTTGATTGAATCACGAGATTTCCCAACAGCCTTATCTTGAAAAATCTCCCCGATATGATAAAAAAGCATAACAGCGACAGCTTCTGCGTATTCTCCAATGATAAACGCACCCACAGTTGCAATCATCATCAGAAAATTCTCGTCAAATAACTGTCCGTTTTTCAAATTCAAAAACGCAAGTTTTATCACTGGAATTCCCACAATCAGATAACTCACAGCGAACACCGAAATCTTAACGTAAGGTTGTTCGATGAAAAATCCAATTGCAAAAAGAATAGCCGAAACTATCGTTAATTTAATTTCCTTGTTCATTATTTCACTTCCACGTAAGGCTCAATCGATTTAATGATGTCTTTGGCTTGATCCAACACAGAATCAAACTTGTCATCTTCTACATCCAACACCATTTTTGTAGTGATAAAATTCACAGTGACAGAATTTACTCCGTCCAATTTCTTGATTTCGTCTTCCATTTTTGCTGCACAATTTGCGCATTCCAAATTTTCTAATGTGTATCTTCTTTTCATAACTTTCTCCTTTTTTTATTTTTCTAAATTATTGTCGTTATTCTTGCACGTGTACCATCGCCATGTTGAAAATTTCCTTCACATGATCGTCCGAAATGGAATAGTACACAACTTTTCCCTCACGTCTAGTCTTCAAAATATTGCTTTGCTTCAACACCCTTAATTGGTGACTAATAGCAGACTGGCTCATATTCATCACAGCTGCAATGTCGCACACACACAACTCTCCGCTTTCCAACGCCATCAAAATCTTCACCCTTGTTTGATCTCCAAAAATTTTGAACATATCGGACAAATCGGCGATCAATTCGTCATCTGGAAGCTCATTGATAGCTTTTTTTACATTATCCTCGTGAATTAGCGTTACTTCACATTTTTCATCGTTGAATTTATCTATATCTATCACATCCTTTATATGAACATATGAATACTTGTTCATTTGTTAATATGATAATATCATTTTATTTTTAGTTTGTCAATAAAAAAAAGAGATTTTATAAAAAAATCTCTCCTATATTTAAATCTTCAATTGTTCCGTCGTTGTATTTTACTTTCAAGCTAAAATCATCATTGATATTCATTGCAGTAGCTGGAATATAATCTCCGTTTTTGTGTACTTTGATTTCATTACCAATAAACGTGGCTTTCTTTCGATATTTTTCAACCAAACTATCCCTATCCTCGCTCCAAAATTCTAGGAAATTCTGCATTATTTTTATTACCAACTCTTCTCTTTTGTCTGAGTCTTTTTTCTCTGTGATAAATCCAGCCGTATCTTTGATATCTTCTGGAAAATCCGTTTGGTAGACGTTAATTCCAACACCAACCACAATATCGTGGCAGATATTTTTCTCCACCTTGCATTCTGTGAGTATGCCGCAGATTTTCTTACCGTCAAGTAAAATATCATTGACCCATTTAATCGACGTATTCACGCCAAAAATTTCGTCAATTGCATAGCTTACAGCAATTCCCATAATTGGTGTGATGAATTGCGATTGTTGGAATGTCATTTCTTCATTCAATAAATACGAAAAATACAATCCATTTTCAGGCGAGAAGAATTTCCTTCCGTAGCGTCCCTTGCCCTTTGATTGAAAAAATGCAATCATCAACATATCGTCTTGCTTTTCATTCAGAATTTCATCATTTGTTGAAGTGACTTCCTTTTTAAAAATCACCTTATTTATTCCAGTTTGTTCTTTGATTTTTTCCGTATCCATTAACCTTCATCCCATCTATCCCATTTTTTACGTTCTTTTTTGTTCATTTCCTTGTCGTCATCTTCTAGTCTTTGCTTCAAAACAGCGATAATTTCATCCTTTTTATCTGGAATTACAGATGTCACAGCCACTGCCTTAGTCTTGTGAGTTCCATTGTAGACGCATCTTATGTTCAAATTTTCCACAAGCATTATCTCCTCTTGGATTTGCTGTCTGATGGACACTCTTTTGAAATCGTGATTTCTAACATTTTCCACAAGTTTTGCATTCTTAAACAACACCAAATTAACAACAACTATTTCAAACGGATTCACCTTGTTCAGAAACTCTGCAGTCTTCATTATATGTTCACGTGAATGTGCTTCTCCGCCAAGCCCAAGCATAATGTATGTGGAGTATTTTATTCCCAGATTATCGAGTCTGTGAAGTGCCGTCAATTGTTCTTGTGATGTGACACCTTTTTTATGATAAGAAAGCACCCAATCACTTCCCGACTCAATTCCCACACAAATACGATCAAGCCCCAGATTTTTAAGCTCCAACAATTCTTCATCAGTTTTTCTGAGAATATCATCACTTCTTGAAAAACACGACACGTATTTCATATTTGGAAAATTCTTTTTGATTTCTTTCAAAATCTCCGTCAAATAATCATTCTTCAAACACAAGGCGTTACCCTCCAAAAGCGCGAACTTTTTCGGAGTAAACCTCTTGTCCTCGTAAAAATCTTTCCTATCTTGTATATATTTCTTCACATCTTCAATGTCAAAAACCTTGAATTTTTTCCCAACATTTAAATCACAATAGATGCATTTGCCGTAAGAACAACCCACCGTTACGGGAATCATTTCATTGTGCATTTCGGGCATCGGAGTGTACATATATCTATCGTAAAATCCGTCAATCATTTAACCACCTTTGTTTGATATTTTACAAGTATTATAACACAATTTGTGTTTTAGATTTATTTGTACTATCCAATTTCACCCACGAAAAAAAGGACTCCACAAAGAGTCCTTATTATATCAACCTATTTTACTTCTTCAGCGCTTTCCCATAAACCGTGGATATTGCAATAACTTAATGCAAATACCTTACCTGGTTTGCTAGATTTTACATAAGCGTGAGCGTGTGGTTTAGTAAATACTTCGCCTTCACCGTGAGCTGCTGCTTGGTAAGAAGCTACTTCTACTGGGAATTTTTCTCCTTCTGGTTGGAAGAATACTTTAATCCATGCAATGTGGTGTTCGAATGTGTTTGGGTGCTCGATTTCTTCACCTACGATTGCGCATACTTTAAATCCATCGTCTTTTTTATCAATATGAATAACTGGAACGTGTTTTTCTGCTTTCCAATCTCCAGATTGAACTGTTTCTGTTAATTTAGCCATTAATATTACCCCCTATAAAATTTCTTACAGAGTATTTATACCCCAATTACACTAAACTAATCATTAATTACATCTGGGTTTAGTTCTTCAAGTCGGTTAATATTTTTATTCAAAAGCATCATCACACAAATGATTAATAAAATTGTTCCACAAATCACAAATAACAGCCCAATTCCTCTGCCATTTCCAACTCCAATTATTTTTGCTATGAAAGTGTCAGACAATTTGCCTCCCTTTACTAAAAGTGGATTGAACACATTATCCGCCAAAAATCCAGCCAAAATAATCGCTATAGGTGTGATAATCTTCATTAGACAATCTACCAGTGAGCCCACTCTTCCAAGCATTTTAGTCTCTATTTTCAATTGCATCAGTGAACCGAAAGTTCCATTCGCATAAGGAGTAGGAATCATAAACAAGAAAAATCCCACAGCAATAACAATCCAGCTGTAATTTATCCCCATTACTATCAATCCAATTGAACAAATTATTAAACTAAGGAAAATCGATCTTACCTTGTTTTTTTCGCTTGGAATTGCACCAGAAATTACTCCACCTAACACCATTGCAATTCCCGACACAGAATTCACAAGTCCGTAAATTTTTGTGTCATAATTACTCATTACCAACGGACCAACCAATACCATTGCAATATTAGCCACAAAATTCAAAATTGAAAACACGACTATTATTTGTATAAATCCTTGCTTTTGTTTTAACACTTCAAAAGCTATTTTCAAATCACTAACAATTGTCTTGGTAAAATTAGATTCCTTAACTTCTTCTATTTCTTGCTCGATTTTTTGTGGTAAAATCGTCAAAATAGCCACGAAGAAAGTTACAAAATCAATTGCAAACAATCCCGTCAATCCTATAAATGGAAATAACGCACCTGCAATCAACGGCGCAAGCATATTTTGAATCGCTCTGATAAGTTGCATAAAACCATTCGCTCTTGGAATGTCCTTCTTCTCAACCAAAAGTGGAATTGTCGCATTAAATGCAGGATTTTGAAATGTACCCAAAGTTTGCGACAAGAATGTCAATGGATACACCATCCACACTTTCATACCTCCCGTCGCAAGTAAAATCATAAGTATAACTTTAAGTACAGCATCGAGCGAATCGGTTAACACTATAATATGTTTTCGTTGTTTTCTGTCTGCCATCGATCCTGCAAAAGGAGCAAATATAATTCCTGGCAAAATTTGAACTAAAAATGTCATCGCAAAAGTCGTGGCGCTTTTTGTCATCATGAAAATCCACAACGATAATCCAAATGATGAAATCCCCGACCCAAGCATAGACACAAATTGCCCAAACCATACCACCATAAATTTTTTAAATTTTTCGTTCATTAGAATCCCCTATACTGTAATTTCGTTCTTGCTTTTTTCATAAAATGATACGCCACAGCATATAAAAGTATCAAATTCAGCACAATTTTCTTCATATCTACTTGATTTCCCACAATTATTTTTCTGATTTCTTGTGTTATTGTGAGTTTGTATCCAAATATCAAAAACGCTGTAGTGATAAATCCAGTAAATGATGCGACTCTTTCGTAAATTAATGTAAGTGCCATGAATAAGAAGAACACTCCATACATTAGAATTAATGAAAAGATTATCGCTAGTATTAAATTAGGCTTGAATTGTATTATCCCGTTTAATCCATTTCCCGATAAAAATATTACAATCGAAAACAAAATCGCCGCTTTTACTAACCAAACAATGCTTCTTCTGAAATAAATCATTACAATGCTGGTTCTAGATGAAATCATATTAATCAGCCCATCGCTTTTGATTTCAAATTCTATAGATTTAACGAGTTCAAATAACACTGTTTGCAACAAATACCATATCAAAAAATACGTGAACGATTCATTGTTCCAATTATCCGTTGATTTTAGCATAAATGAAACGCCCGCAAGCATGATAATATCCGATATTAGCTTTGAGAAATATTCGATTTTATAGTTTTTGTTTTCATCGATGTATTTTCGTAATTCTCCGTATTTATATCCCATACAAATTACCTCTTTTCATGCTTGTTTGAATGTTTTTATCGTATGAAAATTTGACCAAAACGGACAATATCAAAGCCTGAATCAAAAGCTGTATTATCAAATCATATCTGATATTATTCAGTTGTAATTGTGTGAAGATTTCACGAGCGTTGTTAAATGGGAATATTATTTTATTAATAAATAAAAGCACTTTGTTGTTGACTTTTACTGTAATATCTCCGAAAAACAACATATATGTTTCTGCCAAGGCGACAAAACTTCCAAGTCTTTTATATAATAGTGTGAAGCTTGATAAGAAAGTGCCCAATTGATAAAGTATGAACACAGACACAACCATCACTAAAATTATTATAGGAATGTGGTTGAATTTCGAATAATCAAAGTCTACTGATACAAATATCAGTGTGAATATCACTATTACTTTTATCGTATTCATCAAATATTCCACTAAATTTCTGTACAAAACTACAGATAGTATCCCCGTTTTTGATTGGACAATTGATATCAGTGTTCTGTCTGTTATTTCGTTTTGTATCAAAAACGTTGGTGATTCAATCGCATAAGTCGCATAATACCACAATATCATCATCAAAAACACGATTTCTTTTTCTTTTACAAACAGTCCATCTATGATGAAAAGTGCAATCAAAAGCACTGCGATGTTTGCAAATATGACGTTGAATTTGTATTTTTTGATTTCTGAGAAATCTCTGTTAAATTCCAATAACAATTTACTAAACATTTGAAATCACCCTGAAGTACACATCTTCTGCATTTAAAGATTCTTTTCTCATACTTATGATGTCACAGTTTTTCAGTAGAAATTCCTTCTCATCTTCATCGTAAACTGACAGTATAATTGAATTGTCGGTAAATTCGTATTTCGTTTTCTTCAAATTATCTAGTAAATTTCTGTTGGTGTTTTCTATTTCAATGATGTCTTTTTGTAAATCTTTTGAATCAAACAACTGTTTTGATGGTTTATCCAGTACGATTTTCCCTTCATTTATTAGAATTAATCTGGAGTTGATGTTTTTCATAAATGATAGGTCGTGACTTGTGAAGATGACTGTCTTTTGGTCTTCAACTGCTATTTTGTGTAGAAAATTCAACAAAATATTCATGCTATTGATGTCCAATCCATTTGTAGGTTCATCTAGGCAAATTATGTCTGGATTGGTTAGAAGTGTCACTATGAGCGAAAGTTTTTGACGATTTCCTTGCGATAATTCTGATACTTTTTTGTCCTTAAATTCTGTAAAATCGAGTTTACCCATCAAATTATGCACTTCATTTTCATTGTAATTAACGTGGTTTAGTCCGAGAAAATACATGATGTTTTCAGTGGCTGTTAAATAATCGTAATATCCTCCACCGCTTTCAAGCACGAGTTTCGTGTGTTCTCTGATTTTTGAATTTTGGTTAGAGATATTATCAACTCTGCATTCTCCTTGATCTTGGTACAATAATCCACATAAAATTTTAATTAGTGTGCTTTTACCGGATCCATTTTTCCCGATAATTGAAACTATTTCGCCCTTTTCTATTTGTAAATTCTCAACGTCAAGTACAGTATTTCCGTCGAACGATTTTTTAATATTATTAAATTGTATATACATTTGTTGCCTCTTATCTATGTAAAATGGCACCGATACCGATGCCAATTTTATATTATTTGTCGTATTTTTCGATGTCATCGATTACTTTACCGATGTATTCGATGGTGTCTTTGAGTGGTTTATCTGTTGTGATGTCTACTCCTGCAGCTTTTGCGATTCCGACAGAATCCTCTGTGGAGCCTAATGCCAATGCTTTAAGCCATCTGTCTGCTGCTGGTTTTCCTTCTTCGACAATCATTTTGGATACTTGTGTTCCGATTGTTAGTCCTGCGGAGTAAGTGTATGGATACAATCCCATGTAGTAGTGAGGTTGTCTCATCCATGTTAATTCTGATCCTTCGTTGATTTCAACGTCTTCTCCCCAGAATTTTTGTAGTGTTTCTTTGAATATTCTTGACAAATCATCTGCTGTGAATCCTTCTTTTTTATCGATTAATTTGTACACTTCTCTTTGGTAGTATCCTTCGATAAAGTGTGTGACGAAGTTGTGGAAGTAGGTTCTGGAGATTATTTGTCCACACAAATATCTTCTTTCTTGGTCAGTTGTTGCTTTTTCTAGCAAGTATCTGCTCATGATGAGTTCGTTTGTTGTGGATGGTGATTCCACGAAGTACATTGATGGGTCGTTGTCCAATACGTTTTGTGTTTTTTGTGAGATGTAGGATTGTCCTGCATGTCCCAATTCGTGTGACAATACGATAGCTTCTGTTAGTTTGCCAGTCCAAGATATCAACACGTATGGATGTGCCAAGAATGGAGATGCGCAGAATGCTCCTGTTGATTTTCCGAATGTGTTTACGAAATCAATCCATTTTTCGTCAAATGCACGATCTAGCATTTTGGAATAGTCTTCACCTAGGATTGATAGTCCGTCTTTGACCAAATTCCTTGCATCTTCTACTGAAATGTTTTTGGAGAATGAGTTTTCCACATCTAGCTTCAAGTCCATGAATGTAACTTTGTCCAAATCGTATTCTTTTTTGATGATTTGGGCGTATTTTCTCATGTGTTTAGGAAGTTCTTCCATTATTACGTCTAATTGTCTGTCGTACAATTCACGAGAGATGTTTTGTCTGTCTAACAAGAAATCTATCACTGAGTCGTATCCTCTAAGTTCACTTTCTGCCTTTTCTGCTTGGCAATGCGATAGATAAATCATCGCTGTTGTGTTTTTGTATTTTGCAAGCTCCTTGTGGAACACTTCGTATGATTTTCTTCTCAAATCTGTGTCGGGGTCGTTGTCGTAAACTCCTTCGAACAAATTGTAAGTCATTTCGTATTTTTTGCCATTTACTTCGAAATCAGGGAATGTGATGTCGTGAATTTTCGTTGTGTTGTAGATTTCGTAGAATGAGCTGAATGTTTGTGAGAATTTGCTTATAGCATTTTCCACTTCTTTTGATAAGATGTGTTCTTTTTTCTTCAACAAATCGTCGATGTATCTTGTGTTGTTGGTGTCGTTTTTCACTTCTTCAAGTGTTTGTTCGTCAACTTGTACAAGTTCTGTTTCAAAAAAGCTCATTTTGTTTTCGATGTCTGCGATTTTTGTAAATGTAGCCATGGCTCTTTTTTGGGATTTTTCGTTGTGGCCGTCTGCTTCCACATCAAGTGATGCGTAGTGTGCGATGCGATCGATGTTAGCCACGATGTCTCTGTAATCGTCCATGGCATTTTTGATGATGTCTGCTGATTTGAGTTTGTTTTCGTAATTTTTCTTAAAATCATCTGCCATCAAATCAATTGTCTTCACTGCTTTTTCGAATTCTTCTTCTGTTTTATATAATGCAGACAAATCCCACATGTATTGTGGGTCTGCTTCTTCTCTTTTGCAATATTTTAGTATATCCATTAGATTGCCCAGTTTCCTTCCTTAAATACTTCTACTTCTTTGCCATCAGCTGTAGTTCCAACGATTCTCATATCTTCAGAACCAACCATGAAATCTACGTGAATCAATGAATCGTTGATTCCATTTTCCTTCAATTCATCTTCATTCATGTCCACTCCGCCTTCTACGCAAGTTGGATAAGCTTGGCCGAATGCAAGGTGACAAGATGCGTTTTCGTCGAACAATGTTTTGATGAATGTAACGTTTGATTTGGAAATTGGTGATTCGTAAGGAACAAGTGCCACTTCTCCCAAGTATTTTCCATTTTCATCAGTGTCGAACATATTCTTCAAAGTTTCCTTGCCAACTTCTGCATCGAAGTCCACAACTTTTCCATCCTTAAATTCAAATCTCATCTTATCGATTGTGTTTCCTCCGTAATTCAAAGGCTTAGTGCTGTAAACAACGCCGTTTACCTTGTCTTTGTGAGGTGCTGTGAACACTTCTTCTGTTGGAATGTTTGGCACAAAATCATTTCCGTAATTATCTGTTGATTGTGCAGCTATCCACACATGTCCTTTTGGAAGTTCAATTGTCAAATCAGTTCCCAATGAGTTTGTGTAGTGAAGCTTCACAAATTGGTGCTTGTTCATAAATTCTGCGTGTTTGTTCATTGTGTCCAAATGTTCATCCCACGCTTTGATAGGATCTTCTGTATCAGAACGTGTTGCCTTGAAGATTTGATCCCACAATTTTTCTACAGCTTCTTCTTCTGAAAGTTCTGGGAACACTCTCTTCGCCCAGCCAACACTTGGAGCTGCGACAACACACCAGCTGTTGATGTCATTCATTGTGTATTTTTGAATTGGCTTCATCTTTTCAGCAGAAACCTTGGATCTCATTTGAACTCTGTCAGGATCCACACCCTTCAAATTTTCAGGATCTTGGCAAGATACAGATATCACCCCTGCCTTTTTTTCAAAATAGTATTTGGATTTTTCAACGATAAAATCTGGAAAGTCCTTCAAAGCTTTTTCTGATGCGTTTTCGTAGTACATTCTGTTGATTGCATCGTCATTCCATTCCATGATAACTTCGCTGCAGCCTCTTTCGTAAGCGTATTTTACCAAAAGTCTTGCAAAATCAGCTCTCTCAACTGCACAACGAATTACAATCGGTCTATCGTTTGCATTGATACCTTTTTCGATAATTAGTCTTGCGTAATTGTTTAGTTTTTTGTCAAAATTTTCCATATTATTCCTCCTTATATCACTAATAATATTATATGGTTTTCCCGATATTTTTTCAATTTTATAAAAATAAAATATTTGTAAAATACGTAAAAATCCTAGATTTTGATTGACTTTACATACCCCTTATACTAAAATCTAAATATAAATGAAAGGATGAATTTATGATTAAATACGCAATTTTTGATATGGATGGAACTTTGATCGACTCCATGTACAAATGGAACAGAGTTATTTTAGATTACATTGAAAATTTGGGAATAAAACCTGACGATGATTTTATCAGGACAATCAAAACCAAAACACTTTTGACATCTATTGATTACATTCACGAAACTTTTGATATCAAAAAAACCACAGACGATGGTTTGAACTTTATATATTACACAATCAGAAACGGATATATGAACGAATTTGATTTGAAACCGGGCGTTTTGGATATGCTCGAAAAGCTAAAATCAATGGGAATTAAAATATGTGTCGCAACAGCCACAGAAGACCAATTGGCTATTCCTGCTCTTGAAAAACATGGGATATTGGATTATTTTGAATTCGTGCAAACTTGTAAATCGGTGGGCTACCACAAATACGAAGACGAATATTGGAATAGTGCTTTGGAAAAATTGGGCTCTAATGTGGACAACACGATTGTGTTTGAAGATGCGCTTTACTGCATCGACACTGTGGACAAAATGGGATTTAAAATCGTGGGAATTACGGATGAATCGACAGTTAATGATTACGATGTGATTGATGAAAAGGTGGAACAATACATCGAATCGTACGATGATTTGGACTACGATTTGTTTAAATAGGAGAAAGAATGAATAAAATAATTTACATGTTCATATTGTCCATGCTTCCCGTTTTGGAAATCAGAGGGTCGATGATTTACGCACTTGCAAATAACATCAACCCGGCATTGGCGTTCTTCTTGTCTGTGATTGGCAATATCTTGCCGATACCATTTTTGATTTTGTTGACACAAAAAGTATTGCAATGGTTGGATACTATCGACACTTTCAAACCATTTGTGGATTGGATCAACAAAAAAGCACAAGAAAAAAGCAAGACTATCGACAAATACGGAAGACTTGGGCTATATATTTTGGTGGCAATTCCACTTCCAGGAACAGGCGCTTGGACTGGCGCGTTGGTGGCGTCATTCTTGGGATTAACTCCAAAAAAAAGTATGCTTCCTATAACACTTGGAGTCATCACAGCGGGAATTATCGTGATGCTCTCAACAATGGGTGTATTGAATGTAATTAAATAATGACAAGCAAAAAAGACCTTCGCAGGTCTTTTTTTAGATTAATTTTCATTCAAAGGTGTAGAAAATTCATATAAATGTTCTGGTGATATATCTATATCGTCATTCCAAACAACTGTCCCACATTCTACCTTAGCTTTTGAAAAAAATATAGGATTATTTAATTTTGTGTAAATATTTTTCTCTAAAAGAGGTCTGGCATCGTAAATTTTAGTGCTACCATCTGCAAATGATAAAATCAAAGTATAATCATTTTTTGCTTGTACCGATCTTACTACCCAATTAGGATCTTTCATATCAATTCTCCCTTCTACATAACTTGTTTTAATGCAAAGGCTCGATTTTATAAAGAGCTTGTTCATTAATAGCAAGTTCCCAGTTAGCTATTAATTCATCTTTATGTATTACTGCCCATGCTGAGATAAGTTTCGTCTGTTTCCTCGGCATATTTCCTTCTATTAATTCTCCTTCCATACTAAATACAGCATTGTATCCTTGATATGTTGCGTGAAAATGTGGTGGATTATGCTCTCCATTATTATACATTCTAATAATAATCCCATAAAACATTGATATTATTGGCATTTACTCACCCCCTATTAAAAATTTTTTCAATTCATTTCCCTTTTTTGTTTGTTTAAAAATAAATACGCCAAGGCTATTATTCCTAACGAGAACAATACCATCATTCTTTCGTCTTTGTTTCCAGATTCTGGGAGTTTTTCATCTTGTGGTTCTTTCTTTTCCACTACGAGTGATTCTTTAGACAAATCGCCTTGCGACAACACCACATCGAACTCACGAACTTGTCCTTCGATCAAGTGAACTCCTCCGACTCCATTTTCTGTCAATCTATCTTCATTGTTCACCGTAAGCACGTAATTTCCAGGAAACAAATTGTCGAACACGACTTTTCCCTCTTCATTTGTGTATTGATGCACATACATTTCTTTTCTTCTGTCTTTCAATGAAACGAGGATTTTCTTAGCTGGTTTGTCGCCTTTTTTCACGTTGATTATCAAAGCCGACTCGAATTCTTTTTTGATTTGTCCATTTATTTGTGAGCTGTAGATGGATTCTTCAGAATTCGGATTGATTTCGATGTCATCTATCTTGAAGTTGTCATGTTCTTCAAAATATTCGCTCATTTTATCCACGTAAACTTCGTATTTGCCACTATCTTCCACTTCAAAATGCGCATAGCCGAACACGTCTGTTTTTGCAATGTATTTTTTATCTCTGGACTGTAATCTGACGTCGATTTCTTTTAAGGCAATTCCGTATTTGTCTGTAATTCTGTAAGTTACTTTATATGTTTTGTCCTTGTCTTCTTTTGTCTTGCCAAATATAGTCTTGGTATTCACGACATTGTTTTCAAGCGTGATGACATCTTCGTCGAAGAAATATCCAGACGGAGCAGACACTACTTTTATCGTGTGTTCAGTCGGAGCAAGTCCACGAAATTGAATTTCCCCTTTTTCGTTGGTTTGATTCTCACGCGATTTCCCAGTCTCAACATCCGTCACGATCAGCTCCACTTTTGGTATTGGATTGCTTTTTTTGTCCAATACCGTAATCTTGAATGTCGCATTGTCTTCATCGAGCGCTTGTTTTACTGCAAATGACAAGTTCGCCTTGAAATTTTGCATTATTTTCTTGCTGACACTATCATTTTGTTCTCTATTTGGATTGATTATATTGTCTATTTTATCTATTTCCGATGCAGTGGCAATTTGCGGTATCATAACTATCACCACTAAAACGAATAGTATTTTCTTCAAAATTCTCATAACACTTCTCCTATTTAATAATATATCACAAAGGATGTGCTATTTGCTATTTTTAGGCAAAAAAAGTCACACGAATTATCGTGCGACTTTCCTTACTCTATTTGATCAATTCTTTTACAACTGATTCACTTATTGAGTTTTCTCCACCAAATACATTAACTTTTTCAAATTTTGAGTCTTTGATAGCTTGTTTTGTAGCTTCTGGAATTTCATTTGATTCTGCTAATAATATTGGGCAATCAATGGAGCCTATTACTAAGCTGTCTGCAAAGTTTGTTCCGTTTGCGATGTTAACTTCTTTTCTGTCTTTGAAGTCGTATTCGTAGATTTTCTTTGCTGTTTCGTAACGGTTTGCTCCTGCAATTCTTGTAGGGTTTGGTAGTTTGTTTTCTACTTCTTTGGAGATTGTCTTTTCTCCACCTACGATTATTACTTTGTTGATTTGTTTCAATACTTCTTGTGTTGCTTTTGGTATGTTGTTTTGTTGTACAAGTAGTATTGGCATGTTGTGTTTGTTTGCAAGAGGAGCTACTGTTAATGCGTCAGCGAATGTTTCACCACTTGCGATGACTGCTTGTTTAGTTCCTGTACGTTTGATGATTTCTTGTGCAATCTTAGCACTTGTTTCGTATCTGTCAGATCCAGCTATTGTTTGTACGTTGTATTGTGATAGGCTGTCTTTTGTTTTGTCGATTGATTGTTCTCCACCTATTACGATTACATTTTTAGCGCCTAATCTCTTGATTTCTTGTGCTACTACTGAATCTAATTGATCTTTTTGCACTAACAAGATTGGTGCTTTTAATGCTTTTGATAATGCTGATGCTGATAAGCTGTCTGCGAATTTTTCGTAGTTTGCTACGATTACTGTGTCAGTAGATTCGTAGTATTTCTTGGATACTTCTACTGCTGTGTTGATTCTGTCAGCTCCTGCAACTCTTGTTGTAGCTTTTGTTGTTTCAGCTGGTGTGCTTGGAGTTGTTGTTCCAGGTACACTTGGTATTACTGTTCCAGGTACACTTGGTGTTGTTGTTCCTGGGTTACTTGGCGTTGTTGTTCCTGGGTTATCCCCTGGTTTTTCGCCTGGTTTTTCACCCGGTTTTTCACCTGGCTTATCTCCTGGTTTTGTTGGATCTTCTTTGCCTGGTTTTGTTGGATCTTCTTTACCAGCTTCTTGAATCTTAGCTATTTCGTCTTTGATTTCTTTAGTTAATTTGTCAACTTCTTCTTGAGTTGCATCTTCTTTCTTAGCTAAATCTTCAGCTTTTTTGATCAAATCTTGTAATGCTTTTTCTTGTTGTGCGTCAAGTTTGTAATTATCTTTCTTCTTCAACAATTCTTCTGCATCTTCTTTTTGACCGATAAGTTTAGTTTTATCAACTTTCTTAACTTCTTTTTCTTTGATATTAGCCAAAGCTTCTTTTAATTTACTGTTGATTTCATCAACCTTTTCTTGTGGTTGTTGTTCAGCAATAGCTTTTCTTGCTTCTTCGACTAATTTGTTAAGTTGAGCTAATTGTTCATCAGTTACTTCGTATTTTTCAGGAACTTCTACTATTGAATGTGCTTTTAATAAGTTGTTCAATAAGTCTGTTGTATTAGCAGGATCTTTTGCGTTAGGATCTTTTCTGTTGATTACAACGTCTTCGATTGTTTCATTTCCTGCATCGTCGTATGCTTTGATTTGGAATGTGTTTTCGCCGATTTCCAATGGAACTTCTATTTCGAATTCTCCGTCAACACCTTCTTTAAGTTCGAAGGCATCCCAAGTTTTGTCTATTCTTGAAAGCATTGAATTGTTAAGATACATTTCCAAATAAGTCATGTTTTCATGACCTTTTACTTTGATCTTAGCCATTGGAGCTTTTTCATCTTCGTGTTCTACAGTGTATTTAATTTCTGGAGCAACGTAGTCTTTTCTGATTCTTCTGATAATAGTATCTTTAAGAGGACGTCCTTCGATGTTTTGTCCTGTAACTTTTAGTTGCAATTCGTAAACAAATCCATCTTCTAATCCAGAAATGTCTAATTCGTGATCAAATACGAATTTGCCATCTTTATCTTTTTCAACTTTGATTTCTTGAACTTCAGTTCCTTCAACTTGTTTACCATCTTTAGTGATAGTTAATGTTAACTTGTCTAATTGGTCAATGTGAGTAACATTACCTTGTACGTGAATCTTCTTGTAAGATTCTGGGTTTTCTTCGTCTTCGTATTTACCAAATGCTGCATAGTAATCAGGGTTTTCTACTGTGATTACAGGCATTGTGTAAACTGGTTTTTCTGGTTTTTCTTCTGGTTGTACTGGCTTATCATCTGGTTTTTCTTTATCTTTTACGATTACAGGAATTGTATAGTAAATTTCCTTGTCGCCAATATATACCTTTACTTTGATTTCGTATTCACCAGGTTTTTTATTATCAACATTGTCTTTCATAATATAAACATCGGCATTTTCTGGTAAGAAATCAAGGTGTTTTTTGATTCCTTCTTCATCTGGTACATCTTCACCAACTGTTAATTCAATTGGTTTGATTGCTTCAACAATAACTGGAATAGTATAGTTTGTTTGTTCTTCTCCATTTTTAACTGAAACTACAATCGTAAATTCGCCAGCTTTTTTAGTGTTTTCAATATTTCTTACAATCTTGAATTCTGCATTTTCAGGAATATCTTTTACTTTTTCTCTGATTTGTTTTTCAACTTGTTCTTCTGTTGGAATTGGGTCATTAACCATTAATTTGATTGGATCGATTTTTACATCAGAAGATTTAACTTTAGTGTCAATATCTTTTCCAGCGACATTTCTTGAGTTATCCCAAGCGTAAATGCTTAAGTTAGCCAAGTCAAATCCATCAGCTATTTTGAATTCATAAGAATAATCTCTTACTATATCAATATCTTTAAATTGAGGATCTTTTCTAACTTCTTGTTCGTGCCATTCACCAGTTTTTAAGTTTTCATATCCTACACTAAATACACCTGCTAAGTTATCTTTTGCAATTACAGTTATAGTTCCTTTTTCTGGATTGTATGTGCCTTTTAATTTAGGTGCTGTGTTATCTAACAATATATTGTATTGGTATTTTTGTTCCTTAGCATTCTTGTAATCAACGTGACCTGTGATTTTATAGATGTATTGTCCTTCATCAACCAATTCGTCATTCATGTCTTTGAAGTCCCAAGCAGCTCCACCAGGAACGTATTCGAATCTGTATTGATTATCTCCACCTTTGTACAATCCATTAACTTTTAGAAGAATTGGGTCGATGAATAAGTTTCTCAATACTTTGCCATCTTTGTCCAAGATGTCGTATTTTACATCAAGAGCGTTTCTCATGATTGTGATTACTGGTGCAACTTCAACATTCATTCCTTCTTGTTTATTTGAATTTACGAATACAGTTGGTTTGCCATCTACATTCCAAGCATTCCAGTAGTTCCATCCACCTTTTTCTTGTCTTCTCATAAATCCTGATTTGTCTACTCCACCATTATCATATACTAGTGGCATGTAGTTTACATCGTCGCTGAAATCAGGCATGTTGTCCAAGAATTGTGGTTCTGACCAATCGCCCTTGAATCCAGTGTAAGGAACTGAAAGTGTAGGATTGTCATCAGATTCGAACATTACATATCCTTGTGCAAATTGATTCTTTTCAATATTTTTTGTAGGTATTGTTGCAGTGTATTCTACTTCTTTTCCTGCTGGTACTGTAACTTCAGTTAAAGTATCTTCATCTGCAACAGATGAATGTTCTGTGTATCTGCCGTCTTTTATTTCATCTTTTAATGAGATGTATTTTGCTGTAAATTTGATGTCCTTGTCAGAGTAGTTTTTCAATTTGAATGTTGCATTAAATTGTTCTTTAACTTCTCCAAGTTCTAATTTACCGTCTTCTTTTGTATCTTTTCCACCTGTAGCTGTTACTGTTACAAATGTCTTAACTACATTTTCAAGGTTTACAAGACCTGCACCTTGTTGTTTTGGAGTATACAATGAAGCTTCATCTACTTCTGTGTCTTTTACAGGAGTGGCTGTGTTCATCATTACCAAAACTGTCAAGTATTCTTGGATTGGGTCTGGTTTTCCATCAGCAGTTCTCTTTAAGAAACCATCTTGGTACAATCTTTGCATTACTAATGCACTTGCACCTGCAACTTGTGGAGTTGCCATTGATGTACCACTCATTGTAGTGTATTTGTCATCGTTAATTGTTGAGTAGATTTGTCCACCAACACCTGCGATGTCTGGTTTCAATCTCAAATCAGGTGTAATTCCCCAAGATGAGAACTCACTCATTTGTCTACCTTTTGGGTTATTAACAGAATGTACTGGAGTGATGTTGATTTCTTGATCTGGTTTTTCTTTTTGTAAATTTATTAATTTTAATCCGTCTTGGTAACTAATGAATACTGAAGGGAATTCTTTATTTACCATTCCAGACATGAAAGATAATTGACTGCCTTTTTCAGTATTATAAATTATGATACCAGCTGCTTTATATTTTTTCGCAAGTTCAGCTTTTTCGTTAAAAGATTTGTCTCCTCTTTGTGCAAGAACGATATTACCTTCTATTTCTTTTTCTTTTCCTTTGTAATCTTGATCAGAATTTCCTAATCCAACATGAACATATTTTTTCAATCCTGTTGTTGTCTTTTCGTTTTCGCCTTCTGCAGTACCTGCAGGAATCTCAACGACTTTACCTGTATCTTTATCTTTATATTCTACAACTCTTCCTCTCATTTTTGTGTTTTCCATTGACGCTACTGCATAAGATGGATCTGCAACTGCAGGGTGTCCTGTAGTACCAAAGTCAGGGTTTATCGCTAAGTTAGTCTTGCCTTCTCCACCCCAGTTTGTAACACGGTCATTACCCATGGCAACTGCGCATACAACTCCGGCTTTCTTTGCTTTATTGAATGCTTCGTTAGTAGGAGACACGCCTTCTCTACTGTAGCCTGAACCCATTCCCAAACTCATGTTCAATACGTCTGCACCAAGTTTTACGGAATCGTCAATCGCTTTCAACCATACTTCTTCGTAAACTGTAGATACTAATGCGTCGTTGCTGAATACCTTCATCGCTAATAATTGTGCGTTTGGTGCTACTCCCTTTACTCCTTCATTTTCTGTGTCACCATTTGCAGCAACTATACCAGCTACGTGCATTCCGTGGTATCCACCGATACCAGAATCTCTAATTTCTTCGGATTCATCAGCGTAGTTGTATCCATAAGGAACTTTTCTGTTGTACCACTTACCTTTTAATCCATTTTCTTTAATAACTTTGTTTACTTCGTCTTCGCTACTGTATTTTGATTTGATATCAGGAGATAATTTCATGTCTTTGTGAGATGGATCGACACCAGTATCTATAATACTAATTAACATTCCTTGTCCTGAGAAACTGTATTGATCCCACAAAGTATTAGCCTTAATCATTCCTGGAGCTGAAGCCAAGTTTGGAGATGCTCCTCCTTTTGGTCTTTCAGCCTTCATTTGAGTTGTGACCTTTTTAACTCCTGGTTGTTTTCTCAATTTGTCGATGTCTTTTGCTTTAACTTTTGCTGAGAAACCTGTGATAACTGCAGAAAATTCATCTTCTTTGTCAACTTTAACGTTTTCTTTGTTAAGTTTAGTTTTGATATTTTCTGAAGTTTTCTTAACATCTGCTTCAGATGCCTTCACAGCTTTAGAGAATCTTGCGCTCTTTACGTTTGGTTCTCTTTCGATAGCAGCCTTGTCACTAGTTTCTACGATAACTTTGACTTCTTGGTCTGCCTTTACGCCTTGTTCTTGAAGTTTAGCATATGTAGTGCTATCTGTTTGATTAGTTGCGAATGTCGTTGCACTCGGCAATACTAATGAAAACAATAACACACCAGCCAAAAACTTTTTGGAATATGGTTTCATATTTCCCTCCTACTTTTTTATACGCAAAAACGGCAAAATAATTGCTTTTTGCTCATAAGATAATTTTACTTAACAAAATAGTAAATGTCAAACTAATTTTGAAATTAGTATTTTATAAATATACTTCTATCGTTTTCATCAAATTTAAGAGAATAATCTACGCATTTTGCAAATTAAGTCGTTTTATTTGGACGAATTACTGATAACATTTATTGTTCATTGTTTTTTTATTATTTAATTGAATAATAATGTGTAAAACTAGCGTGTTTGTTACATTATTTTTCAAAAATATTTTTTCAAACAAATTTTATTATCAAATCTGTTACCATAAATTTTTCATAATTTGTTACTATTAACCACCACACAAATACTCTATAATATATTAGAGGAGGATTAAATGAACACTAGAAAAATTACTACAGCAGCGATTTTCATCGCGCTAACAACGTTTTTTACAATGGTAATCAAAATCCCTGTGTCACCTGCGATGGGCTACGTTAATCTTGGAGACTTCATTATATTATTATCCACTGTCGCATTCGGACCAGTTATCGGAATGATTGCCGCTGCGTTTGGCTCAAGCTTAGCAGATTTATTGCTTGGGTATGCAGCGTTTGCACCGTTTACATTTGTTGTCAAAGGTTTAATGGCGCTTGTAATGGGATTGTTCTTGAAAAAAATCAACAACCAAAAAACATCCACAGTTCTAACTGCGGGAGTTATCTGTGAATTGGTGATGGTCGTTGGATATTTCTTCACATCTGTAATTCTTTACGGAAACAAAACGGCAATCGCTACAATTCTTCCAAACTCAGTCCAAGCCGCTGTGAATTTCGTTATATTTGCTCTTATTTGGAAGAGATTTTTGAAAATAACTGAATCTATTTTGAAAAACTAGGAATATTTTATGAAGAAATTACTAATACCATTTTCTTATTTGGCACAAATTATTGTATTAATCGGACTGATATTTTTTGATGGATTCGGTCAACAAGGATTCTGTTTGTTATATTTGATTCCGTTTGCTATTTTGAATTTGGCTTTAAGAAATCAAATATCCAACAAAAATCTCAGAGTAATTCACATTATAATCAATGTTATATCAATTTTCGCGTTTGCGATTTTAATGATATTATCATTTGTATTTCCAGTTTCAAACAAGTAAATTATTCTTCAAATCAAAAAACACAGCCTGTCACTAATTTAGTGATGAGGCTGTGTTTTGTTTTTTGTTGAATACGAAAAGTATCGCGTGTGCTAGGATAATTCCACACACTACATCGATGATGCTGTGTTGTTTTACAAGCATTGTGCTTATGCAGATTCCAACGTCCCACAACAAGAATAACACCTTGAGTTTTCCGTTATTTTTCAGTATTTTTCGAAATTGATTGTCGATTATCACGGTTGTCGATACGTGAATGCTTGGACACACGTTATTCGGCGGGTCTATCTTGTGAATTCCTTTTATTATCCACGCACAAATATCATTTCCAGTGATTTCTGTTACTCTGATGTCAAGTCCTGTCGGATATATCACATAAATTATCAAAGATATGTACATCGCCAAAAACATAGGAATGATTATGTTGTACATATTATCGTATGATTTTCTCTTTAATAGATACACAAATGGTATAACCAACATCAGAAACCACGACGAATACATAAGTATCGCTGGTTTATAAAAAGGAATGTAGTCGTCTAGTTTTGAATAGACTATGTGATAATTTCTATTGGGTATTTTTTCCATTGCAAAAAACCACACCAAATACACTGCGTAAACTTCAAGTATAAATTTGAGTGGGTTTTTGTCATAAATTCGTTTAATGTTTTTCATTTTAATAAAAGTTTCTTCTTTGATATCCTCTTGTAATCGCTATGATTGGCTTATAGTCTGTGATTTGCGATAGGATTTTTCCTTTCACAATATCCACGATTTCCTTGTCTTCCATTTTTTCATCGATGTCCACTTTAATATCGAAAATCATCTCATCGCCCTCTTTTTTAGGACAAATTCTAAAATCGTTCAATATCCATTCGTCGTTAACATCGTCGATGATTTTTTCGACAATTTCGTGCAAGTTTTGAACTTCTGGATTGTTGACTGCCAACGGATCCATGTGAATTGTGGAGTACACGCCTTTTTGTTCAATCAAATCCCTTTCGATTCTATCTGCAAGTGAATGTAGTTTGATGAATTCTTCGGAACTGTCCACTTCCACATCCACAGTTATGAAAATGTGTCCTGGACCGTAATCGTGAACTCTCAAATCGTGCGCGCCGTAAATTCCGTCGTATGATGTGATAAAATCTGTGATTTCACGTTCGAATTTTCGGGATGCGCCTGTTCCCAAAAGTTTGTCCACAGTGTCAGTTATCATTTCGAATCCGTTTTTGATGATAATAACACCACCCAAAAGTCCGATGTAAGCGTCGATGTTAAGGTGCGTCAATTTGAACACAACGACAGAGATAAGTACGATTGATGTGGATATGCAGTCGCTTTTTGAATCCACAGATGTTGCCATCAACAAATCAGAGTCGATTTTTTTGGAAATTTTGTAGTAGAATTTGCTAAGCCAAAACTTCGCCACAATCGCTACGATTAGAACAATCAGCGAATAAATGTTGAATGTGATGATTTCCGGATGAATAATCTTCTTGAATGATGCAACGACCAATTTAATACCGATGTAAATGACCAAAATCGTGATCAACGACGAGAAGATGTACTCCAATCGTGAATGACCATAAGGGTGTTTTTCGTCGGCGGGTTTTGTACTCATACTAAAGCTTAAAACCATCAGAATAATGCTGAAACAATCCGATAAATTGTTGATAGCATCGGCCATTATCGCGATGGAATTAGTCAGTAATCCTATTATTAGTTTTGTCGAAAACAAAAATAGGTTGATGAAAAGTCCCACAGCACTGCTCAAATTCCCGTAAGATCTACGCGTCGCAAAACTCTGCGTGTCCTCGTAATTTTTAACAAATTTTTGAATCAAAAAATCTATCATAAAATCCTTCCTTAAAATGTAATTATCATTTTATTATATCAAAGTTTAAACTATAATTTCACAGTTTACTAAAATTTTACCGTTTCTTTTAGAATAATCAACTTATCCCCAACGTTTAATGTGACACTTCCCGAAGGAACTATGATGTCGCCGTTTTTTGATTGAATCATCACCACAAGCTCAGAATCAATCATGTCGATATCCTTTAATTTCTTGCCATTCCAGTTGTTTTTGTCGCTGATTGTGATTTCAACCAAACCGTAACCTGTCGGGTCAAAATACGATTTGCCACCGATTACCACCGTGTCATCTGCACAAATCACAGTATCTCCGCGTGGAACTACAAGTTTGTTGTTTCTGATGATTTTCGCCACGATTATATCGAAATGAAGCCCTATTTCGCTAACCTTTTTCCCCACAAGTTCACTGTGTTCATTGATTTGAGTTTCGATAAATCCGACATCGCTTTTAGTGCTGTAGTAGTTGAACGTTTTAAGCACAGTATCGTCAGGATCAATCATATCAGTTTTCCTGCAAATAATCGGGAAAAGGGATCCTTGAATCAAACACGACAACAGACAAATCACGAAAATTATGTGGAACAAATCCACGGATAACTTTGCGTTACTATTGATAACCATAATCGCAAACGCAATCGCAGCCGCTCCTCTGAATCCTGCCGCAGAAATTACGATAAGCTGATTTTTCTTGTATCCAAAAGGTTTCAAAAGCAAAATACTTGCCAATGGTCTTGCAATAATTGTGATAAAAACCATCACCAAAAAAGCCACAGGAACAGCCTTCACGATGCTTTTTGGATCTGCCAAAAGTCCCAATAAAAAGAACAAGCCAATCTGCATTATTCCCGAAAAACCATCGAAGAAGAACACAACCTCTTTCTTCCTGTAATATTCCAAATTCCCAATCATAATTCCCAAAACATACACTGACAAGAACGCATTTCCGCCCAAATTCTTGCTAATCGCAAAAGTTAGAAGCGCACAGGAAATAATCAAAACAGTGAACAGACCATCTTGTGAGAAATCTATCTTGAAAATCAATTTTTCCGTCAATTTCGCCATCAAAAAACCAATCAACAGCCCAATTCCAACTTGAAGAAGAATTAGTTTGAACACGGAAGTCTTTGACCCCATCAAAATCGACAAGAAAATCATAGTCATAGTGTAGGCAGTCGGGTCGTTCGAGCCACTTTCAATCTCAAGCATTGATGCAGTGGAGTATTTGAGGTTCAAATTCTTGCTTCGTAAAATCGAACTCACCGAAGCAAAATCCGTGGACCCTACAACTGAGCCCAAAAGCATGGATTCCACGAAACTGATTTTAAGTACAAAATAACAAAAAGCCCCCGTAAGAACAGACGTAATCACAACCCCTGCACTTGCCATGATAACTCCCTGCGTCGTCACAGGTTTCGCCATCTTCAAATTCGTACCAAAACCACCGTAGAACATAATAATCAAAAGTGCAACGCTTGAAAATTCGTCCACAAATCTGTAATTATTGAAATCTTTTCCGAAAAAATTAAACGATATTCCCAAAATAATAAACAATAAAAACGACGGAATACCGTATTTATTTGAAAATTTAACAGCCAAAAGCGCCAACAAAAGCACAACGGCCACGATTAAAATATACATAAACCCTCCTTGGGAAATTTATAAATGAATGATAAATTAATTATAGTATATCATAATAAATAAGTGATTAAGTTTCGAAACAAGATAATTCCATAGATTTTTTGGTTATTTTTCATCGATTTTTTTGCTATTTATAGAAAATGACACAAATTTGGCACAAAAACAGCCCATTTATAAATTATTTCAATAAATGAAACACAAATTTTACGATATAATTAATATATAGAATATTTTAGGAGGGATTACATAATGAAGAAATTCATTAAAGCTTTGACATTGTTTGCCATGATTTTGGTTTTGGCAACTGGTTGCCAAAAGGCTGCTCCTGGAGCTGCAAAAGGTCCTGGAACTGCAAAAGACGGTAACGAACAAAAAATTGAAACTGCAAGTATGAAACTTGTAAAAGCTGTTAACAAGGGTGGTTATGAACTTGTATCTACAGAAGATTTGAATTCATGGATTGACCAAAAGAAAGACATGGTTATAGTGGACACTATGCCTGCAAAATCTTTTGACAAAAACAGAATTCCTGGCGCTGTAAATGCTGAATTGCCTATGAAAGCTGACGAATTAAAACCAGAACAAAAAGAAGCTTTCTTGAAAGCTTTGGGCGAAGACAAAAACAAAACTGTTGTTGTATACTGTGGTTTTGTTGGTTGTGCTAGAAGTGATATCGGCGCAGTTATCGCAAAAGAAGCTGGATTTACAAATGTATATCGTCACCCAGGTGGAATTGTTGCTTGGATGGATGCAGGATATAAAGTAGAAGGTTCTGCAGCAAAATAAGATATTTAATTAGGCAATATTTCATGTATTGCCTAATTTTATGTAAAAATATATAAAGGAGGATGTTTTTTTGAAAAAAGCATTAAAAATTTTACTTTTATTAGTATTTGTGGTTAGTTTATCAGCTTGTGCTAAGAATAACTCACAAGAAACTACTGAAACTAAGAAGGAAGAAACTGCAAAGGAAGACACTAATAAGGTAGAAGTTAAAAAAGACGAAGAAAAGAAAGAAGAAAACTTCGCAGAAAGAAAAGGAACTTTGACAACAAATGTTGATTTGTCAAAATACGATAAGGGTAAATCTGTAAAATTATGGTTACCAATTCCACAAGATTCAGAATACCAAAAGATTTCTAACGTTAAGGTGGATTTGGACGAAGCTCACGCTAAACAACAACAAACTACTGACAAATTAGGAAACAAAATGCTTTATGTTGAATGGGACAAGGAAGCTACTGATCGTAAAGTTTCACTATCTTTTGATGCTGACCGTAAGGAAATCAAAAGAGGAGAACTTACTGAAAAAGAAGACCAAGCTAAGAAGGATGAACTTAAGGAATTCTTACAACCAAACAGCATGATGCCTGTTGATGGTAAAGTAAAAGAACTTGCTGACAAAATCACTGAAGGCAAGACTACTGATTTGGACAAGGTAAAAGCAATCTACGATTGGACTATCGCTAATATGAACCGTGACGAATCTGTAAAAGGTTGCGGTACTGGTGAAGTTGAAAAATTATTGGATCATCCACAAGGAAAATGTACTGATATCCACTCAGTTTTCGTATCTTTGTGTAGAGCTGCTGGCGTTCCTGCACGTGAAATCTTCGGTGTGAGAATGAGCAAGAAAGCTTCTGATGATGAAACAAAAGGTCAACACTGCTGGTCTGAATTCTACCTACAAGGTCAAGGTTGGGTTAAGGCAGATCCAGGCGATGTTTTGAAAGCTGTTTTGAAACAAAAATTAGACAAATCTGATGAAAAAACAAAAGAACTTGCTGATTATTATTGGGGCGGAATGGATTCATTACGTGTAGCATTAACTACAGGTCGTGATCTTACTCTTGAACCAAAACAAGACGACAAACCACTTAATAACTTCGGTTATCCATACGCTGAAGTAGAAGGAAAAGCTCTTGATTATTACAATCCAGCAGATTTTGAATATAACATCAAGTTTGAAGAAGCAAAATAATTTGGATATTTAAGTAAGAAAATCGGCTCTTAGTGAGCCGATTTTTTTAATACCAAAAAACGGCAAATCTCGTATGAGACTTGCCGTTTCGTTATAAAAATTTTAGGAAATGATATATGAAATTAAGGTTATCTGTTTAAGTTAGTGAGGATGGCGTTGAGCTTTTCAATGGAGATTTTGATGTCTTCTAATCTGGATTCAACTCTGATTAGAAGAAATGCTGTCACTGAAATGGGAAAGCCGACGTTACCGACAAAACTTAAGAATTCGTCCATGTGTTATCCTTATTGTATATTCATTGGTTTCTTGTCTACAGTTACGATATCTGCTGAGATTTTTTTATTGTAGACAGCTGTTTTGCCAGTGAATACTTCTGTTTGTAAGATTTGATCCATTGCGTTTTTGATTTGTTCATCAGTTTTTGCACGATCATAGTTTGTTAAGTTGATAGTCATTGTTTCATTTGAATCATTGCCTATTTTGATTTGTAAATATTCTTGCATCTAAATACCTCCTAAAGTTCTGTTTCTTCTACTACATACGCGTGTTTTTCATTAGAATCTACTAATGAATTGATAGTGTATGCTGCTGTTTTCAAGTTTTCGTTAGTAACTCCTGATTTTAAGTTACTGAATGTTTTGGAACTTTTCTTTTGTGTTCCATTTGCATCATATACTGAAGTGATTTTTAATTTTTTCATTTTCACTCCCCCTTTCATTTATACATACATTTCGGGGAGTGATTTTACTATTCTGATTTGAAAAAATTGGGTATAATGTATTTAACACAAGATTTGGGTATAATGTATTTAACACAAGAAAGGTTGTGAGATTTATGAAAAGGTTATTTAAAATTCTACTTACAATTGTAATCGTCTACTTAATTGTCGGATGGACTGTTAATCATCCAGTTCAATATTTTTGTGGAAAACACAGGCTGTATTCTTTTATGCAACAGCAAGGAACTAATAAAGATAATATTTTGAAAATTTCATCAAGTTATGATTATAAATCCGGTAATTCTGAATTTAATGTGATTTTTAAGGATGATCCATTGGTTGAATACAAATACAGTTATCATTTGGTTAATTTTAGATTGAAAAGTTTGCCGCATTTGTTTGAAGATACGAACAAAATCATTGTTTTTATTTACGAATACCCTACAGGAAGTCCTATCGGAAACACCTATTTCAAAAAGGCAAAATACATGAAATACACTGAAGAATGGTATTAAGAGGTGAATATGAAAAATAAACTATACAAATTTATTAAAATTGTGATCTGTATTTTCGTAATTTACAATGTTGTGTGGTGGGTTGTTGATCATCCAATTCAAAGCTATTTCGCAAACAAAAAACTTGACCAAGTCCTCACTTTACAAGGAACTGACAGATCCAACATCAAATCTATAGAAAAATTTCATGATGCAAGTAGGGATACTACATGTTTTACAATATATTTCAAAGATGATCCCAATACACAATACGAGTACCGATATTTCTTGTACTCCAATGTTTATTTGAATCCTAAGAAAAATAACTACAACAAAATGTTTTGTTTTGCTTATGATAAAAAATTAGAAAAAGAAAAAAACATGATTGACAATCACAATTACCTTGCAAGACAGCCGTTCGCTGATTATATTAAGTATCAAAAATGTTTAAATACATGGAAATAATTGTCCACAAAATAAACAAGCTCACCTAATAAGATGAGCTTGTTGTTTTTATAAATTGTATTTAAATTGATGTAGTATTATTTCACATTCAATTCTTTTTCTAGTGCTTCGGTGAGAATTTTGGAGAAATTAATGTTTTTGTATTGTCCTAGCATGTTCAAGTGATTCGGAATAGTAAGTGTTTTTTTGGTATTCACAACTTTTACCTTAGAAAATTCGTAAGGTAACCACACATTGACATAAACGACAAATTCTCCTTCTTTGAGTTCTTTCATTATATCTTCGATCTTAGAAGCTTTCTTGTATTCATCTTCTTCAAGATCATAAAAAATTAATCCAAAAACTTCCTTGATATTTTTCAATGCTTCTTCAATTGTATCTCCTTCAGCATAAATTTCTTCGTAATCATAGCATTGAGCAAAATATCCTCCATCTTCCTTGCTCATTACAACTGGATACAAAATATCATTTTTCATAATATCACACTCCTAAATTTCGAGAGATAGCGGCTGGTTTACCAACCAGCCTGTTTGTATATGCTCTTTAAAGTTTTTGTTGTAAAATCCTTTTGTGGATGTGCAACAGTTACAATCCCTTTTTTCACAGGATGTTTAAACTTGTGATGACTGCCATTGACGCTAACCAAATACCAGCCATCTTTTTTGAGCATTTTTATTATCTCTCTTGAGGTTTTTGACGTCATAGTTAGCCTCCATAATTATTATAGCACGTATAAAACACGTGTCAATATTATGGATAATTTTTCAATCAAAAAAGCTCATCTAATAAGATGAGCTTGTTGTTTTTATAAATTGTAGTAGCGCGACCACTGCTGAAAGAATGATTGCTACGTTATAATCCAATTCGAAAATGTTTTTGGCGAATGTTGCCATTAATATTGCAAATACTGCCAAATTTACGAACAGAACGTATTCTAGCTTGGATGTTTTGTGTTTAATGATTCTGTAAGTCAAATACACAAACATCAGTATAAGCACGGCTATTATAACTGGAATTACGATATTCATGTCGACTTGTTGCTCGAACATCATGTTTTTGTACATGACGTGTCGTTGCATTCCCATTTTGTGTTTGGTGAAATAATGCACGATAAATATCGCAAACAGTGCCACGATTTGGATTACTGATAAAATTCTTCTAAATATTTTCATTATTTTGTTGCTTTGTCGCTTGGCAATTTGTCAACAGTTGTGAATTCTACGTCCTTATCTTTTGGATCTCCAACTTGTACTGGAAGTTCATTGTGCATTTGCCATTCATTCCAACCACCATCAAAAATTGTTGGGTTCAATCCGTTTTCAAATGCTATAAACCAAGGCAATGTTGCTCTCCAACCTGTTCCACAGTAGAATGACATTTCTTTGTCTGTAGATATTCCTTGTTCTTCCCACATTTTCTTAACTTCATCGAAGGATTTGTAAGTTCCATCTGGGTTTGTGTAGTAAGACATATCAGAGTTGTCTTTTCCTGATTTACCCCACAATGCGCCTTTTGGTTCTCCAGCTTTTGGAATGTAAGAATATCCTGATTCAATTCCCTTCCATTCTTTTTCACTTCTGATTGAAATTAATTGGAAATTCTTGTCGTTAGCAAGTTTGTCCTTTGCTTGATCCAAAGAAATCAAATATTCTGGGTGAGCTGGTACTTTTGTTCCAAAATCAGTTGCTGCAACTGCTTTGTTTTCAGTAGTTTCTGTTTCAAATCCTTTGTCTTTCCAAGCTTTGATTCCACCGTTCAAAATCTTAACGTGTTCAACACCTGCATACAAATAAGTGAAGGCAACTCTTGTTGCGCCAGTGTCTGGACCGTAAACTATAACTGTTTTGTCCTTAGTAATTCCTTGTGCAAGTAATGCTTTTTCGATTTCTTCAGGAGATCTCAAATTCCATACTGGACCAACTTCGATTGAATCTGTGTTAACATGGATGGCGCCTTTGATATGACCATTTTCTTTCAAATAATCTGGGCTGTCTTTAGCTTCTCCCCATGTTGCTTCAACTATAACGTAATCTTTTACATCGCTTTTTCCGTCAATTACATCCTTAACGTATTGTGGATCAACGAAGATTTTTCTGTCAACTTCTTTGTTTGAAGCTTCTTCCTTCTTTTCTTCGACTTTTTCTTCTGATTTTTGTTCAGTCTTTTGTTCTGACTTTTCTTCTTGTTTTGTGTTATCTTTGTTGTCGTTTTTAGCACATGAAGTGAAAGCCATGCTCACAACGGCAACTAATAGCAATAATTTGTATAGTTTTTTCATAACTCCTCCTAGAATTAATTTGTTACAAATTTATTTTATCATATAATGTTCAAATCATTTATTGATTTTTTCTATAAATGAAAAAATGGTATAATGTAATCAAATAAGCAGGTGATTTAATGACACAAAAATCTGAAAGTTTACAAATAATGTTCATACTAACACTAATCGGAGGATTCTTGGATAGCTACAGCTATGTAACACGTGGAGGAGTGTTCGCATTCGCACAAACGGGAAACCTAGTGTTATTGTCGATAAATATTTGCTATGGGAATTTGGACAAAATAGTCCGCTACATCATGCCGATTATCGCATTCATATTGGGAACAACTCTGGTTAGAATATTTGAAAAGAAACACAAATACATGAAAATCGTACATTGGAGACAAGTAATCATAGTTTTTGAAGGAATAATCCTAGCATTAGTTGGATTTATCCCAGAAAATTTGAACAAATTGGCATGTCTTCTAATATCATTCGTATGCGCAATGCAAATCGAAGCGTTTCGAAGATTCAACGGAGTCGATTTAATGACCACAATGTGCACAGGAAATTTGAAAAAAGCAACCGACAGGCTCATCGACTACGCATACACAAAAGATGAAAATCTACTCAAAGCATCATTTACGACATACGCTGCAATCCTGATATTCATACTAGGTTGCATAATCGGAACACTCACATCCATAGTCTACTCAACAAAATCAATACTAATACTTCCTGTCGTCATACTCATCGCATTTGTAATAATGCACGAAACAGAAAGGAACAAAAAATGAAACAAATGAAAAACCCTAACGAAACAAATGGATACGTAATGCTCTACACAATGCAAGACAAAAGATCACTAGACGTATTGAAAAAAGAAAAAAGATTCATCAACAAATTGAAATACGCAAGTGAACATTTGGGAGACATCTATGAGTTTTTCAGAGAAAAATACACCTATTTCGTCAAACAAGCAGAACAAATCGTCCCAAAACCTGACGATGTAAAACTACCAATATGGTGCTCAGTCAGTAACAAAAACTGCATGAAACCAGACGAAAACTCCGTAGCATATTGCCTCAAAGTTCCAGCAGAAAAAGTCGTTTATCTAGATGGAGCAAAATGGGACTACGTCCTCAACAACCACTACGTACCATTAGATGAAGACGATTTGAAAAATTACTACAAATACTTGAAAGACCATAGAATGCCCAACCCGTTTCTAATAGGCTCCGAAGATTATAGATATTTGTACCCCGAAGAATACAACAAAATCTACCAAAGCTACAAAAGAATCTTCGACATAGATAAGTGGAACATCTTCGCAGTCCAAGGAAACATCTGGGAAATCACAGAAGACATGATCATCAAAGTGTACTACCATGACGACCCAATAGACATATCAGAAGATAATTTAATAGACTATTTGTAAAAAGAAAAAATCATCCAAAGCTAAGAATATCATACGGAGTCTAGATATTCGTGCAATATGCTTAAACTGTGTAAATTTACCTATATCAGCAATGCAATTGTGCTTGATGATTTTTTTCTTTACACACTGAAACAATATAAATGAAAAGGAAATGAAAAACATGGAATTTATTATTAAAGAAATAGAAGATAAAAAAGAAAAAGAAAAAATATCAAGAGAAATCTTGAATGACTTGCCAGAATGGTTCGGCATGCCAGAAAGCACCGAAGAATATATCGTAGATTCGCAAAACAAACCATTTATAGCTTGTTTTTTAGGAGAAAATCCTGTTGGTTTTGTAGTATTAAATAATACAAGCCCAGATTGTGCAGATATATTTGTAATGGGAATCAAAAAGAAATTCCACCGTCAAGGACTTGGCAAAAAATTAAATGAAGCCTATGAAAAATTAGCTAGAAAACTAGGATACACCTATTCCCAAGTAAAAACGGTAGAAACAGGCCACTACGAAGAATACGACATAACCAACAGCTTTTACCAAGCCATGGGATATAAAAAACTAGAAGTATTCCCAGATTTATGGGATGAATGGAACCCTTGCCAGATCTATATAAAATTCTTGGGCAAATAATAAAAATAGAATTTTTAAGAGAGATTTCAAATCTTTTTTTTACCTATAAAGTAATTTAAAAAATCATCCAAAGCTAAGAATATCATACAGAGTCTAGATATTCGTGCTTGATGATTTTTTGTTTTATAAACTGAAACAATCTATGTAGATAAACAAAAAAGCAGTTAAGCCTTATTGCTAAGAATATCATACGGAGAAAATTTTGTTGATTACAAATCGAAGAAACCCGGCTAAAATTTGACCGCCGAACGAAGTGAGCTTCAAATTTTAGGGTTTCGAGATTTAGGAATCACAAGTTTTCGTAGTCTAGATATTCGTGCAATATGCTTAACTGCGTGTATTTTACCTATGTCAGCAATGCAACATGTAACAATAAACTTATTCTACACATCTTTTTCCAATAAAAAACAATCTATATAGATAAATTCAAAAAAAGTAGATTACCAAAATTACATACAGATTTTCCTTGGAAAAATCCGATAAATTTCGCCGAAAAAATTCTCGTAGATTATTACCTGTAATTTTGGTTTTCTACACATCTTTCCTCTTCCTTATAAAATATTTTAATAAGCATCAAAAAAGCAGTTAAGCCTTATTGCTAAGAATATCATACGGAGAAAATAAGAATAAATCCAAGTGAAATAAGCCGTCAAAAATCGCACTATCTGAGCGTCAGCGAGTTTGCGATTTTAGGCTTATAAGCTTAGGATTTATTTATTTTCGTAGTCTAGATATTCGTGCAATATGCTTAACTGCGTGTACTTACCTACGTTAGCAATTCAATTACTTACCTATCTTAGCAATGCAATTACTTACTTTTTTTCTCTTTTCTTAAAAAACACAAAAAATGCACCAGTAATTACGATCAAACAAGCGATGCTTATTAAAATATGCTCGTTGTCTATTCCCGCTTTTGGCAAACTTTGTGTACTAGCCAACATTTTTGTTACGCTGTTTTCTGTTTCGCAGTAGCTTGTGTCATGTACAATGTTCATCAGAAACATCATGACTGCTACCACATATATCGTTAATTTCTTTTTCATATTCTCCCCCCATTACCCTCACACTTATTATATATTTTATATTATTATTTTTCAATATAAAATATTTTTTTAACTAGCACATTTTTGTAGGGTCGACGTATTCGTCGAATTCTTCTTCTGTTAGAATTTCCAAATCAAGTGAAGCTTGTTTAAGTGTTGTGTTGTTTTTGTGTGCGTATTTTGCGATTGTACTAGCCTTGTCGTAGCCAATTTTCGTGTTAAGAGCAGTGACTAACATCAAGGAATTATTCAAATAATAATCGATGACTTCTCTGTTTGCTTTGAGTCCTTTTAGACAATTATCTGTAAAAGATTTCGTAGCGTCTTTGATAAGTCGTACCGATTGCAATGCGTTGTAAATAATCACAGGCATGTACACGTTTAGTTCGTAATTTCCTTGGCTTGCTGCGACTTGAATTGTCGTGTTGTTGCCCATTATTTGCACACAAACCATGGTCAATGCTTCTGCTTGTGTTGGATTTACTTTGCCAGGCATGATTGATGAGCCAGGTTCATTTGCTGGAATTGATAATTCTCCGATTCCACATCTTGGTCCGCTCGCCAAAAATCTCACATCATTTGCAATTTTCATCAAATTGTTGGCAAGTGCTGTGATTGCTCCATGAGTAAAGCTTATTGCATCCTTTGATGTAAGCGCGTGGAATTTGTTTTCTGCAGTGACGAATTCTCCATTTGTTTGGTTGTTGATTTCGTCTACTACCATTTGGTCAAATCCTTTAACTGCATTGAGTCCTGTTCCCACAGCTGTAGCTCCAATTGCAAGTTCATTAAGCGCTTTACTTGCTTCTATGATGTGTTGTTTTCCTTTTCTTATCATGAAAAGCCATCCCGATATTTCTTGTGACAATCTTAATGGCACTGCATCTTGCAAATGTGTACGTCCGATTTTGATGATATCTTTGTTTTCTTCCATCAATGTTTCCAAAACTTTTTCAGTGTTTTCAAGTTCTGCTATTAGTTCTGAATCAATCATATGTTTAAGTGCAATGTGGATTGCAGATGGGAATGTATCGTTGGAACTTTGGGATTTGTTCACATCATCATTTGGATGAATGATGTTTGATCCAGCCTTTTGGTTTGCAATGTGTGCGATGACTTCGTTCACATTCATGTTGGATTGCGTTCCAGATCCAGTTTGCCACACAGCTAGTGGAAATTCATTGTCGTGCTTGTGATCCAAGATTTCATCACACGCACCCACAATCAAATCCTTTTTTTCGTCTGTAAGTTTTCCCAATTTGTTGTTCGAAATCGCACACGCTTTTTTTAATCTTGTAAGCGCTTTGATGACTTCAACCGGCATTTTTTCTGTGCCGATTTTAAAATTGTTGAAACTTCTTTGAGTTTGTGCTCCCCATAACACATCGTCACTTACTTCGATTTCGCCGATAGAATCCTTTTCAATTCTCATTTTTTCCTCCAATTATAATTCAAAATTTATTTGTTCTCTATTATTAATCAAACTTTTGTATCCCAAATAAAGCGACAAGAAACTTGCAATGTTGACACTAGCGCAGATGGCTATCATCACAGAAATCTGATAAATTATCGCAGTGTTTGGACTAACTCCGGATAGGATTTGTCCTGTCATCATTCCAGGAAGACTTATAATTCCCATCGCAATCATACTGTTCAAATTCGGTAGTATCGCCATTTCTACAGATTTATTCACAATCGGAATAAGCGCTGTGTCTGCACTCACTCCCAAATTAATCAACGTTGTGATTTTATTTTTGTTTAGTTTCAGATTTTCGTTTAAGTAATTTACTCCCAAATTCACAGCCGTCATCGTGTTTCCGAAAAGCATACCAGAAATCGGAATCGCGTATTGCGCATCCAAAATCGGCTTTCTGATGACAAATCCCACGTAGAAACACTCCACGAGTAATCCCGAAAATAATATGCTAAGTCCGATTATCACCTTGAATTTGTCGGACAAATGGTTTCCCTTGAACACCTTCAAACTGCTGAATGTCGCCATTACCAATATGTAAATTATTACAAATAAATTGTTGTTCGCGTTAATCACATAAGTTAGGATGAACCCTGCGATAATAAGTTGCACAGTCATACGAACACTTGCTACAACTAACATTTTTGTTTTGTTGATGCGGCATTTTTTCATTACGAATAACACAACCAACAACAAAAGATAAATCAACACGAACCTAGTCCATGGTATTTTGATTATTCCCATTTCATTCTCCCAAATCGATTATCTTATCTGCAAATTCGTCCACCAATTGTCTTGCGTGAGTTACAACTACAAGTGTGATGTCGTTTTGTTTGCAGTAATCCACGATATTTTTCATCATATCAAACGCAGTTTTATTATCCAACGCACTCGTAGGCTCATCCAAAAGCAAAACCTCAGGCTTCATACTAAGTGCAATCGCCAAGAAAACCCTTTGCTTTTCTCCGCCGGAAAGTTTCTCAACATTGAGGTTCACATCGACATCAAAGTTTGTAATTCTGAGAAATTTTCTAATCTCATCGTCAGTTAATTTTTTCAAATCACGCAATTTGTAAAACTCATGGAAATTCTCTCTTATTGTCATATCGAATAAGAAATTTTCCTGGGAAGTCATTATGATGTTTCTTCTCAATTCAACAGGTTTGATATTCAAAATATTTTTATCTTTGTAGAAAATTCTGCCCGATTTCAGTTGTAATGTGTTGTTGATAAGTTTGAGAAGAGTGGATTTGCCGCTTCCACTCTTACCCACAACGAAAACTACTTCGTTTTTATCTATAGAAAAATCATCGTACTTTTTGATGAATTTAACATTTTCAAATCTCAAAATTTCCATTTAAAATTCCAGCTGTTCCTTGAGTGATGCCTTGAATTTTTTGAGAATTTTCTTCTCCATTCTGCTGACAGTCATTTGCGAAATATCCAATTCCTTTGCAATCACGATTTGTGTTTTCTTATCGATATATCTTCCAAGAAGAATTTTCTTTTCAACTTCGTTCAAATCCTCCATGCATCTGTTAATCAAATCTCTGTTTTCAAACTGCAACATATCTCTGTCTTCTTCTCCAATCAAATCGCTAAGATTAGTATCCCTGTCATCACTTGATTGGTCGATTGATTGATCCAATGATTGTGGAGCGTACACTTTTGCCCCTTCCAACACTTCCAACACTTCTTCGTTTGATATCGACAAATAATCTGCGATGTCTTCAACTGTTGGTGATTTTTGCATTGTTTGTGCAAGGTGTGTCTTGGCTGTTGCAACCTTTTTGTTTAGTTCTTGAATACGGCGTGGAACTCTGATGACCCAGCCTTTGTCCCTGAAATATTTTTTGATTTCTCCGACAATTGTAGGAGTTGCATAGGAGGAGAATTCGTAGCCTTTTGATGGGTCGTATCTTTCAACTGCATAAATCAGACCGATACATGCAACTTGGTACAAATCATCGTATTCGATTCCCCTTCCTGTGTATTTTTTAGCCAATATTTCAGCGATATACAGGTTTTTTTCCACGAGAGTATCCCTTGTTTTCTTGTCTCGTGTTTCTTGGAATTTCAAGAATAATTCTTTAATATTTTCCTGTTCTTCTTTATTGATTGATTTATTCGCCATTATATTATTTCCTATTCTTGATTACTTTTATCTCACTTCCATTGATTTCGTATTCATCCATTAATGATTGGATAATCATTTCAGATATTTCGTCCTTTTCGTTGTTTTCACGTGGATTTGAACCATCTAATTTGAAGATTAATTGCATGTTATCATCTTCAATAATCATAGTACAGTCTATGATTTCGGATCTGTTTCTTTGCAAATTCAAGCATTCACTCGCACACAATTTGATGTCTTCAATATCATCCAACGAAAATCCACACTTCATCGCTACGAATGAAGATGAAAGTCTTATAAGAGATACATTTTCTTTTTCATTTCGAAAACTTAATCTGAATTCTTCCATTATATCTCCTTTATTACGAAAATCTTGTCCATTTCGGTTATCGTAAACACTTTATTGACGTGTTTTTTGATGTTGTCGATGTGGATTTTGTGGTTATTATCTCTTAGTTCGTTGTACACTTTTATCAAAGCACCAAGTCCAGTTGAATCTATAAATGAAAGATCTGTCGCATCAATTCTGATATCTTTTGGGTTTTTCTTATATTCTTCCAATAAATCATCTCTGAATTCGTCGCAAGTGTTGATGTCCAAATCACCTTGAATTCTTACAATTATTTCGTCTTTTGTGACTATATCGTAGTTTAATTGCATAATTTTCTCCTTATTCTTCAAAATACTTAGCTACAGCTACTATCGCATCTTCGCCCTTATCTGTGTTTTTCAATAATACACCAGATGTTGATCTTGAAAGTGTAGATATTCCTTCTGCTTTGATTCTGATAACCTCAGCTTTTTTGCTAATCAAAAGTATCTCATCTTCTTTTTTCAATGCCTTTGCACACGCTACATCTCCTGTTTTCTTGGCGATTTTGTAAGTTCTGATTCCCTTTCCACCTCTGTTTTGAGTAGTGTAGTTGGACAATTCAGTCTTCTTACCGTAACCATTTTCACTGATAACTGCCAAGAATTCATTGTCTTTTACCAAATCAAATGAAATAACTTCATCGTCTTTGTTAAGCGTAATAGCCTTTACTCCGATAGCATTTCTGGATAAATCTCTCAATTGATCCACATTAAATTGCAAACTCATTCCTTTTTTAGTGACGATAATTACATCTTCATTCTTTTCGACAAGTTTTACATCGATAAGCTCGTCACCTTCGTCGAATTTGATGGCAATTATACCAGTTTTTCTGATATTTTCGTACAAATCCAACGAAGTCTTCTTCACTTTACCATTTTTAGTGATAAATATTATAAATTGGTCGTCTTCCTTATCCTTATCCAATGCCAAAACTTGTGTAACATTTTCGTCGGCGTCGATTTGGATTAGATTTATAATGTTGGATCCTCTGGCTGTACGACTTGCTTCTGGCACTTCGTAAGCTTTTAGTGAGTAAACTTTTCCTTTATTAGTGAAGAACAACAAATCTTGGTGAGTAGTAGTCGCGAACATATCTTTGATGAAATCTCCGTCTTTCATTCCCATTGCATTCACGCCACGTCCACCTCTGTGTTGAACTTTGTATGCGTCAGTTGAAATTCGTTTGATGTAGCCTTTGTTAGTGATAGTGATGAACATGTCTTCTTCTTCCAAAAGTTCCATATCTTCAAAATCACCGTCATCTCTTAAAATTTTAGTTCTTCTGTCATCTGCGTATTTTGTTTTGATTTCTGATAATTCGTCTTTGATGATGTTCAATAACATGTGTCTGTTATTCAAAATTTCTGTCAATTGTTCAATCAACGCAGTCAATTCATCAAATTCAGATTGTAGTTTTTCTTTTTCCAAACCTTGTAATCTTTTAAGTCTCATATCCAAGATTGCTTGGGCTTGAATTTCTGAAAAACCAAATCTTTCCATCAATTTTTCAAGCGCATCATCGTAACTTGTTCTAATAATGTGGATGATTTCGTCGATATTGTCGATTGCTTTCAACAATCCTTCAACGATGTGAATTCTCGCCTTCGCCTTGTTCAAATCGAATTGCGTTCTTCTTCTAACGACGATTTCTTGGTGAACAAGATAATGGTCGATTAATTGTTTCAAAGTCAACACTTTTGGAACGCCATTTACAAGAGCAAGGTTGATTATCCCAAATGTAGTTTGCATTTGAGTGTATTTGTACAAATTGTTAAGCACGATATTCGGATTGGCATCTCTTTTTGTTTCGATGACAATTCTCATACCTTTTCTGTCTGATTCGTCTCTCAAATCGCTGATGCCTTCTAATTTCTTTTGTTTTACAAGGTCTGCGATTTTTTTGATTAAGTTGGATTTGTTAACTTGGTAAGGAATTTCTGTGACGATAATTTTGTATCTTCCCTTTGATTCCTCAATCCTAGCTTCTGCTCTTAGTTTGACTTTTCCACGTCCTGTTGTGTATGCGTTTTTGACTTCTTCAAGTCCCATGATGTTTCCACCTGTTGGAAAATCAGGAGCCTTGATGTGTTTCATCAATTCTTCTATTGTAATATTTGGATTGTCGATTGTTGCGATTAATGCATCTATAGTTTCACCCAAGTTGTGTGGAGCCATATTTGTCGCCATACCAACAGCGATTCCGCTGGATCCATTTACGATTAAGTTAGGAAATCTAGATGGAAGTACAACTGGTTCTTGTTCTTCACCATCGTAGTTGTCTTGGAAATCAACAGTATCTTTGTTGATGTCACGCAACATTTCAAGTGATAGCTTTGCCATACGCAACTCTGTGTAACGAGGTGCGGCAGCTCCGTCACCGTCTATCGAACCGAAGTTACCTTGACCATCTACAAGCGGATATCTCATGTTGAAATCTTGTGCAAGTCTTACAACTGCATCGTAGATTGCGCTGTCACCATGAGGGTGATACTTACCCATTACTTCCCCTACAAGTCTTGCGGACTTGGAGTATTTTCTATCTGGGAACAACCCTTGTTGTTGCATTCCGTAAATTATACGTCTGTGAACAGGTTTCAATCCGTCTCTTACATCTGGAAGTGCACGTGATACAATTACACTCATAGAATAATCCAAATATGCACTTTCCATTTCTTTTTTCAAATCAGCTGGTTTTATATTGATTTTTCTTTCTGTCATATTATTCTCCTAAGCGTCAATGTTTTGTGCATAAACAGCATTTTGTTCTATAAATTCTCTTCTTGGTTCTACGTTATCTCCCATCAAAACATCGAATGTATTGTCAAGTTCGTTTTCGTCTTCTCCGTCGATTTGAACTTTGATTAAAACTCTGTGTTCAGGATTCATAGTAGTTTCCCACAATTGTTCTGCGTTCATTTCACCAAGACCTTTGTATCTTTGAACCTTGATGTTACTTCTTTCGCCGTATTTTTCCAAAGCTTCTTCCAATTCTTTATCTGTGTAGCAATATTCCATTACCTTAACACCTTTGATAATTCCGTAAAGTGGTGGTTGTGCGATGTACACGTGACCTTTTTCCACTAATGGTTTCATAAATCTGTATAAGAATGTTAAAAGAAGTGTTCTAATGTGCGCTCCGTCGACATCGGCATCGGTCATTATTACAATTTTGCCGTAACGAAGTTTACTTATGTCGAAGTTTTTTCCGATTCCCGTTCCAAACGCAGTAATCATCGCTTTGATTTCTTCTGAATTTAGAACTCTTTCAAGGTGAGCTTTTTCGACATTCAAGATTTTACCTCTCAATGGCAAAATAGCTTGGAATTTGTTGTCCCTGCCACCTTTTGCAGAACCACCGGCAGAATCCCCTTCGACAAGGAATATTTCGTTGTGTTCAATGTCTGAGCTTTGGCAATCGGCAAGTTTTCCTGGAAGAGTTGTGTTATCAAGGACTGATTTCTTACGAACTAAATCCCTCGCACGTCTTGCGGCAAGTCTTGCTTTTTGTGATGCTAATGCTTTTTGTATAATTGTCTTGACGATTTTTGGATTTTCTTCAAAATAAAAACTCAAATGTTCGTACACAACGCTGTCCACAACAGTTCTAGCTTCGGAATTACCCAATTTTCCTTTTGTTTGTCCTTCAAATTGTGGGTTGTTAAGTTTTACTGAAACAACAGCAGTGATACCTTCTCTGACATCATCACCAGATAAGTTATCGTCTTTTTCTTTTAATATGTTTTTGTTTCTTGCATAATCGTTAAGAGCACGAGTAAGTGCAGATTTAAATCCTACAACATGTGTTCCGCCGTCTACTGTTTTGATATTGTTAGTGAATGAAACTATAGTTTCGTTATAGCTTTCAGTGTATTGCATAGCTATTTCAACTTTAGTAGTGTCTTTTTCTCCTTCGATATACATAACTTCGTGATCCAAAGGCTTTTTGGATTTGTTGATGTATTCTACAAATGATTTGATACCACCTTCGTAGTGGAACAATTCCTTGTAGCCTTCTCTTTCATCAGCAAATTCTATCTTCACGCCCTTATTCAAAAACGCCATTTCTCTGAATCTTTTTGCAAGAACATTTTTGTCGAAATTCAAAGTTTCAAAAATTGTATTGTCCGGCATAAATTCAATTGTTGTTCCAGTTCCTCTGACATTCTCTTTTATAACAGTAAGTTCTGTAACAGTTTTTCCTTTTTCAAATCTTTGTTCGTACATTTTGCCGTCTCTTTTGACTCTGGCAATAAGATATGTACTTAAAGCATTAACACAACTTACACCAACCCCGTGAAGACCACCTGAGTATTGGTAAGCGTCGTTTGAAAATTTACCACCCGCATGAAGCACTGTAAGTACAGTTTCAAGCGTTGATTTGCCTGTTTTTGGGTGTGTTTCAACCGGAATACCAGAACCATCATCTTCTACAATAACTGAATTGTCCTTTTTTATAGTAACCTTAATCAAATCACACACACCAGCCAACGCCTCATCAATTGAGTTGTCGACTACTTCGTACACCAAATGGTGTAGACCTTTTTCATCAGTAGAACCGATATACATCCCTGGTCTTACACGAACCGGTTCCAATCCTTCTAATACTGTAATCTGATCTGCAGTATATTCTCTTTTTTTCTTCATTATATTCCTTTCATAAAGTTATTCATCAAATAATTCCCACTGATATTTGACTTGTAAACTCCTCTATTAGTTATGACTATAGACCTTATAGTAATGTCCTCATCTTCATTCACAAATTCTACGTTTTTCGTATAATCCAAATCATCCTTCTTGAAATCTGTGAAGAATTTGTCCGAGACATTAACCACTGCTATAATCTCATTTTCATCAATTAATGTGTTGTTGCCAATATCCAAATACATATCATTCACCTATTTTTATCGTGTATAACCCTTCTGGAGCTCTTTCTGAAGTTGTCAGAAAAGCTTGAAAATCCTTGATATATCTGATGATGTAGTTGATTCTGTAATCGTCAAGTTCACTGAACACATCATCTAACAAAATAATTGGCAATCTATCATTATAAAATCTACTCAAATCCAATTGTGCAAGCTTCATCGATAAAATAGCAGTTCTCACCTGAGCTTGAGATGCAAAAAACTTAGCCGATTTGTCGTTGATTAAAATATCCAAATCATCACGATGGATACCTAAATTAGTTTGCTTATTTTCCAAATCCTTATCCAAAATATCTACCAAACTCTTGTAATAAGTATTCTTTTGATTAGTCATATCCTCTACATATTCTATCGAAAAATTATTTTCCATGTCCAGCTTATCATTCTCATCACTCAAATTTGAGCACACATTTTTTGCGATAAGATGTAGCCTTTCGACATAACTTTTTCTCTTGTGCATAATATATGAGCCCGTGTCTGCCAATTGAATATTCAAAGCCTTCAACTGCTCATTAAAATACGAATTGTACCTGTGGTTTTTGATGAGCTTATTTCTCTCATCCAACACTTGATTGTACTGTTTCAAAACAGTTCTGTAATAGTTATCCACACCACTTATGGACTCATCCAAGAATTTTCTTCTCAAAGATTTCGATTCTTTTACTATCTTCAAATCATCTGGCTTAAAAACAATACACTCAAAATACTCATTGTATTCTTTAATAGTATTCACAAAAGCTTCATTCACATTGAGTATCTTTTCGTTACTTTTAATAGTAATATCTATCTTATCCTCAAAACCATCATCGTAGACATCCATTACAATACGAGCCTCATCTTCACCGAATTTAATCAAGTGAGAATTGGTATTGGTTTTGAAACTTTTTCCCTTCAAAGCTACATTAATAGCTTCCAAAATATTAGTCTTACCCGAGGCATTTCTGCCTACAATCAGATTCAGACCATCACAAAAATCCAATTCTATTTCACAGAAATTCCTGTAATTATATAATTTTAATTTTTGAACGATCATTATTCGACTACGTATTTCTCTCCTTCAAATTCAACAACATCTCCAGGATAAAGCTTCTTGCCGCGTCTTGTTTCAACCTCGTCATTTACCTTAACCATGGATTCTTTAATAAGTTCTTTCGCCATGCCACCAGTTTGTGCGATGGATGCGAATTTTAGAAACTGTTCCAATTTTATAAATTCAGACTCAATTTTAACACTAATCATTATTACCTCCTGCAAGTTTTACCGGAAGGACAAGATAAGTGTAATTTGTATCGTTCAATGGCTTGAACACCATCGGTCTTAGACTTCCACTCATATTCAAAGTAATATCGTCATCATCAATAACCTTCAAGCCATCTAACAAATACTTAGCATTAAAAGCAATCTTCAAATCTTCTCCACCGATTTCGCACTTCACATACTCATCGACCTTACCAATATCAGTATTAGATGAAATATGCAATTCATTTCCAGAAAAATCTAGCTTAACCAAATTCGCCTTGTCTTCTTTTGCCATCAAAGACGCTCTTTCCAACGCCATTTGCAAAGCTCTCTTTTCTATAGTAACGACAGTCGAAAAATCTTGTTTCATAACTTGATTGTAGTCGATGTATTGACCATCGATTAATCTAGAATAAACATCAGTGTTTTCCAATTTGAAAATAATATTTCCAGTAATAATGTTAAGAGTTATTTCCCCTTCTTCCAAAATCTTGTAAACTTCATTCAAAGCTCTCGCTGGAACAATAGCCTTCATTTCAAACTCACTCACATTACTCATACAATCAAGTGAAACTCTGTAACCATCTAAGGCCACAAATTCAATCCTATCGTTCATAATATTGAACAAAACACCTGTCAAATCTGGTCTTGTTTGGTCCATACTTGTAGCAAATGATGTTTTTCTGATGGAATCTCTAAGTTCAGATTGTTCCAAAGTCAATTTAACATCCTTATCTATATAAGGAAGAGATGGAAATTCGTTTGAATCTTGACCTTGAATGTTGAATTCCGTAGACAAACATTTGATGTTGATGTTGTTATCGTCCACTTCTATATATATATCATCATCAGGAAGTTTTCTGATGATATTACCTATCATTGATGAGTTAATTACGATTTGGCCTTTTTCGTAGATTTCGCAGTTTGCTCTCGTATCCACAATAAGTTCCAAATCCGTCGCCACAAGACGAAGGCAGTTTTCTTCTGCAATGAACAAAATTCCCTCTAATATCTGAATAGTTGTCCTAGATGATACCGCTTTTTGGGCAATGTTGATATGTTTAAGTAATTCTTTTTGAGATATTTTTAATTTCATATTTTACCTTTCGTTTATACAAATAATAATAATAGTTAGTAATAGTAGTAGTAGGGCTGTTTGTATTGTGGATAACTCTAGTTTGTTTGTAATTTGTGGTGTTTTCTCTATTGATAACGATGTGTATATTATTGGCACAAACTGTGCGATTATCAACATTATCAACTTTTTACAATTTTAGTTTAGTACTTTAAAGTTATCAACAACTTATCCACATAGTTATGAATATTAAAATGTGGATAGAAAACTCTAAAATAAACTTATCCACAATCATAAAGTTTAATAAATTAAGAATTTTGAATGTAGTTGATTAGGTTATCAATTTCTTCATCAAATTCTGAACTTTTTTTGATATCATTCTCAATTTTCTTGATTCCATGCATTACTGTTGAGTGATCTTTGCCAAAACTTGAAGCAATACTAACCAAAGAAATATCCAATAATTTTCTGGACACATACATTGCTATTTGCCTTGGATATGCGATTTGTTTGGATCTCTTTTTTGAAAGCAAATCATCTTGACTTACATTGTATCTATCACACACACTCTCAATGATTAAATCTATAGTTACAGGTCTTAATTGAGTGTCTGCGATAAGTTGTTTTAGAACATTTTTCGCCAAATCCAATGTAATGTTGCCATCTCCTATCAGAGTCTTTTGACCTACGACATTCATTACTGCCCCTTCCAACTCACGTATATTGCTTTTGACATTCATAGCGATATAATCGATTATTTCTGGGGTAAGTGATGTATTATTTCTATCTAAATACTCGTTTATAATAGCCACACGTGTTTCGTAATCTGGTGGTTGAATGTCTGCCATTAATCCCCACTCAAAACGCGACACTAACCTCTCTTCCAATGTTTTAATCTCTTTTGGAGGTCTATCACTGGAAAGTATGATTTGCTTGTTGTGGTTGTACAATTCGTTGAATGTGTGGAAAAACTCCTCTTGTGTACCTTGTTTTCCTGCTATAAATTGAATATCGTCAATTAATAGTACGTCTATATTTCGGTATTTTTGTCTAAATTGTGAATTCTTTTTCGTAGATTTATCCCCTATTGAAGATATAAGTTCGTTTGTAAATGATTCACTAGTAGTGTAAATAACCCTAGCTTTTGGGTTATTTTTAAGTATTTCATGAGCAATGGCATGCATCAAGTGAGTCTTACCCAATCCTGCTTTTCCATGAATAAACAATGGATTGTATGCTGTGGCTGGGTTTTGTGCGACTGCAAGTGCTGCGGCTAATGCTAGTTCGTTGTTTTTTCCTTTTACAAATGTATCGAATTTGTATTTGCTGATTAAATTCTTGCCGTAAGGGCTCAAATCAGTTTTTTCTTCTGGTAGTTTTGTTTCAGGTTTTTTGTCTTCTACAGTGTATTTTTCATCTTCTTTTACTTCTTCACTTACTAGAATGGATCGTTGACCATCTATGTTTTGGTTTTGAATTATATTTTCGTCTTTGTAATTATCCATTTCATAACGGTCTATGATGACTACTTTTCTCTTGACATTACTGATGAAATCCAAGTATTTTTGGATATCGTCGTAGTATTTGTTATAGATTGTTTTTTTGGTAAATCTATTTGGAGAAAGCAAAATAAATTCAGTATTTGTTAAATAAAGAGGTTTTAATGGAGCAATCCATGTGTTGAAGTTCAAATCTGACATTTCCTGCTTAAATGTGTTAGATATTTTTAACCAGAGTTCATCTTTGTCGGTCATTTTTCACCTCGTTTTTTTACTTATCAACAAGTTTATCCACAAAATGATGAGTTATCCACATTGAACAAATAGCTATTTTCCAATTTAAACAAAAAAAATATATAATTTATTCACATTCGCACAACTTATCCACATCAATTTATAGAAAAATAATTGTGGATATTAAATTAGAATATACAGCAAATTCGTGAAGTTTTAAAACAAGAATTCACATATTATCCACAACTTATCCACAATTTGTTAATAAATGCGTACTTTTCATACTTTTTGATACTTTAATTATAGCAAATCATATCTTTTATTACAAATTTATTGAAAATTTTGATAAATGGTTTTGTGTTTGCGATAACTTATCCCCAAAATGAGTTTAATATTTTAAATTTAGAATGAATTGTGGATAAAAGTTATCCACAAAATTTTGTGGTATGTGGAAATTTTGAAAAATTTTTCTCTGGTTTTTGATTTTTTATTTTCGAAAAATATTTTATAAATTTTCTCAATTAATTGGTATTTGTCAACAAAAAAGCTTGACAATTGTTATTGTCATAAGTATAATTGGAGTAGTGTTTTTATAGGCAAAAGTCCTTTATTTTATACTAGGAGGTGCGATTGATGAAAAGAACTTATCAACCAAATAACAGAAAAAGAAAAAAAGACCACGGATTTAGAAGTAGAATGGCTACTAGAGGTGGAAGAGCTGTTTTAAAGGCTAGAAGAAGAAAAGGTAGAAAAGTATTATCAGCTTAGGTCACATTCATTGTGGCCTTTAATTTATTATGGATAAAAGTGTAAGGTTAAGAGATAACAGGGAATACAATGTTGTCTACAAGAGGGGAAAGACTTATTATAATAGAAACTTCTCTTTGGTAGTGTACAATTCAAAAAAAGGAACTCGAATCGGATTCTCTGTTACTAAAAAGTACGGCAATGCCGTTGAAAGAAACAGAATCAAGAGGAAACTGAGAGAGATTGTAAGGCTTAATTTCTCTGAGTTTGACAAGGGCTTGGATATGGTTATTATCCCGAAGAAAAACACTGAAGACTTAACTTACAAACAGCTAGAATCTGCATTATTGCACGTTTGTAGAAAGGCATCGAATAAAAAATGTCGAAAGTGATGATATTTTTAATTAAATTCTACCAAAAAGCTATATCGCCGTATTTGGGGCATGGAAAGTGTAAATACTATCCAACTTGTTCACAATATGCGTTGGAGGCTTTCAGAAAAAAGCCGTTTTTCAAGGCGTTAGTGCTTACTATTTGGCGAATTTTAAGATGTAATCCATTTTCAAAAGGCGGATATGACCCACTAAAATAAAAAGGAGTTGTAGAATTGCAAATAATTGCAAATGTATTTGGAACTATTCTTAGGTTCATATATGAAAACATCTCACATGTGATGGCTGAACCTAAAAGCATATCGTATTTTGCGATATCAATTCTTTTATTAACACTTATTTATAAGCTTATAACTCTTCCGGTAACTATTCATACGCAAAAAACTCAAGAACAAAATGCTTTGATGCAACCGGAAATGAAGGAAATTCAAAGAAAATACAAGAACGACCCACAAACTCAACAATTAAAGATGCAAGAATTATACAAGAAGTATAATTTTAATCCTTTAAGTGGTTGTTTGCCAATTATCTTACAAATGGTTTTGGTTTTGGCATTATTTAGAGTAATGAGAGAACCAGGAAAGTACATGTTTGATAATGTGTCTAAGATTAATGAGATCGCTCGTAATTTCTTCTGGATACCTGATTTGACTAAACCAGATCCAGTATTGTTTGGATTGCCTTTAATAAATGCTTTCACTCAATTTTTAGTAGCAAAGATCAGTATGCCTACTAATAACAAGGATAAGAAGTCAAATGAACCTGATCAAATGGAAATGATGAACAAGTCAATGATTTATTTCATGCCAATATTTATGTTCTTCATTTCAAGCAAATACGCTTCAGGTTTGATCCTTTATTGGGGATTTTCAAACGTTATAGAAGTTTTAATAAGGTTAATAATTAAAAATAAAGACAAAAAAGATGTTGCGGAGGAAGTTAGATGAGAAGCACAGTAATTAGTGCGAAGACTGTTGAAGAATGTGTCAATAAAGCTTTGGATAAGCTTCAAGCTAATCGAAACGAAGTTAACATCGAAGTTATAAATGAAGCTAAACAAGGTTTTTTGGGCTTGTTTGGAGCAAAGGACGCTGTCGTTAGAGTGTCATTAAAAGACGATGTTAAAGAAAAGGGAACAGGCGATTTTGTGAAGAATATCCTAAACTCTGACTCTAACTCAGTTGAAACAGAACAAAAAGAAGATACTAAAGTTATAGAAGACAAGAAAATTGTAGAAGAAGTTGAGAAAACAGAACCTACAGAAGATGATAAGGAAGAAATCGTAGAAGAAACAGTAGAAATAGAAGAAACAGTAGAAACAGAAGAAGTTGAAGAATCTGTAAAATCTGAAGAAACTGAAGAAGAACGAGAATCTGAAGAAATTTCTGAAGAAGAAACTGAATCTGATGTTACTATTGATAGAAACGACGAACTTTTCATCACAAGCAAGAATTTCTTGAAACAAATGATTGAAGATATGGGAATTGATTGCGATATCGAATCTAGAACTGAAGGAAATATGATTAAATTCAATATTATGTGTTCAGAAGAATCTGATATCGGAATTATCATAGGAAAAAGGGGAGAAACATTGGATTCTCTTCAATATATCGTAAACTTGGTTACTAATAGAAATGCAGACACTTATATAAGAGTTATTTTGGATTGCAACCAATACAGATCAAAAAGAGAAAGATCTCTTCAAAAATTAGCTAGAAGATTAGCCGATAAGGCTGTTCAAACAGGTAGAGATATCAAACTTGAACCTATGAATCCATACGAAAGAAGAATCATACACACTTATCTTCAAAACGACGAAAAAGTGAATACATTCTCTCAAGGCAATGAGCCTAATAGAAGAGTTATTATTAAAAGAAAATAAATTACAAGACTACATATCTTTGGTATGTGGTCTTTTTTTGTGGGGAATTAGTCTCTTATTTATTTGTAATCATTTTGTATGATATAATATAATATTACTATAAAGAATGAAAGGATAGACTAAATATGGACGATTGTATTGCAGCTATTAGCTCTGCTACGGGTGAAGCGGGAATAGGCATTGTTCGAATGACTGGTGAAAGTTGTGCGGATGTGCTTGATTCTGTGTTCAAAAGAGCTAATGATAATGCTGATTTTATAAATAGAAAAATGACTTATGGCCACATTGTTGACGATAATGAAATCGTCGATGAGGTCTTGGTTTGTTATATGAAGGCTCCTCACACATACACTCGTGAGGATGTTGTGGAGATTTACACTCACGGTGGTGTTGTCGCTGTGAGAAAGGTGTTGGAAGTTCTGTTAAACAACGGTGCAAGGCTTGCTGAGGCGGGTGAGTTCACTAAGAGGGCTTTCTTGAACGGTAGGATCGATTTGTCTCAAGCTGAGGCGATTATCGATATGATTAAGGCGAAGACTGACAAGGTGTATTCTGTGAGTATGAAGCAGTTGGAGGGTAGTGTTAACAGAAATATTAAACAATTGAGAGACCAATTGTTGGATATGCTATCTCATGTGGAATATTCGATTAATTTTACTGAAGATATGCAGGACGAATTGGACAACACGCCTGTTTTAAACGAGGGAAAGGAAGTCTTGGCTAAGCTTAAAAAGCTTTCTGAGAGTGCCAACAGAGGCCGAATTATCAGAGATGGTATCAATACTACGATAATTGGCAAGCCAAATGTTGGCAAATCTTCTTTGTTGAATGCTTTGTTGAAGGAAAACAGGGCTATCGTTACGGATATTCCAGGAACTACTCGTGATGTCATCGAGGAATACATTGATTTGAACGGGATAAGTCTGAAGATTAACGATACTGCTGGTATCAGGGATACTGAGGATATCGTGGAGAAAATCGGCGTTGAAAAATCTGTATCTTTTATTTCTGATTCGGATTTGATTATTGCGATTTTCGATTCTTCGAGAGAGTTTGACGATGAGGACAGGAAGATTTTGGATCTTATTCGAGATAAAAAGTCGATTGTTTTGTTGAACAAGATTGATTTGGATGGTGGATTTGATTTCGATGAAAACTTGGAAGGAATCGAAGTTATTCGCACATCTATCAAGCAAAACGAGGGTATTGAGGATTTAGAAAACAAGATTATAGAGATGTTTAATGACGGATATATTGAAGCTAATAACGACAATATTATTACTAACATTAGACATAGAGATATTATTAACAAAGCTATTAAGTCTTTGGAGAGTTCACTTCACGATATGGAATGTGGTGTTCCTATCGATTGTTTCGAGGTTGATTTGAGAAATGCTTGGGAAATTCTAGGCGAAATCACTGGAGAAACTGTGGACGATGATGTGTTGAACAAGATTTTTAGCGATTTTTGTATAGGTAAATAAAATGGATAGATTATATTATGAAAATCCCTACGATGTCGTAGTTGTAGGAGCGGGTCACGCTGGTTGCGAGGCTGCTTTGGCTACGGCGAGATTGGGATTAAAGACTGCGATTATGAGTATAAGTTTGGATTCTGTGGCTGATTTGCCATGTAATCCAAATATTGGTGGCACTGGAAAGGGTCACTTGGTGAAGGAAGTTGACGCATTAGGTGGCGAGATGGGTCTTGTTATCGACAAGACTTACATTCAATCGAGAATGTTGAACACTTCCAAGGGTCCTGCGGTTCACTCATTGAGGGTTCAAGCGGACAAGAGAAAATACCACGATGAGATGAAAAGCGTGTTGGAAAACACAGAGAACTTGGATTTGATTGAAGCTGAAGTTGTGGATATTGGCGTTGAGGACAACAAAATAAAGTCGATTACGACTGCACAAGGTGCGATTTTTCCGACACGTGCTGTGATTCTTGCGACGGGGACATATCTTAAAGGGCTTGTGATGATGGGTGAATACACTTATGAATCTGGCCCTCACGGTATGAAATCATCCAAGAAATTGTCGGATTCTTTGAAGAATTTGGGAATTGAGCTTAGAAGATTCAAGACTGGTACTCCTGCGAGAGTTCACAAGGACAGTTTGAACTACGAAGTGATGACTGTGCAACCTGGTGATGACGATGTTATTCCATTTTCTTTTTTGAATGACGGCAAGGATATCGGAAAGAAGCAAGAAAACTGCTATTTGACGTACACTACACTTAAGACAAAACAAATTATTGAGGATAATTTGGAGAGATCTCCGATGTATGCAGGTATTGTGAAGGGTGTGGGTCCTCGTTATTGTCCTTCGATTGAGGACAAAATCGTGAGATTTCCAGACCGTGACGAGCATCAAGTGTTCGTTGAGCCTGAAGGGTTAAGCACGAAGGAAATGTACATTCAAGGTGTGTCATCGACTCTTCCAGAAGAAGTGCAAAAAGAAATGTACAAGACAATCATTGGTTTCGAAAACGTGAGATTTATGAGAAGTGCGTACGGAATCGAATATGATTGCATCGATCCTACTATATTAAAGAGGACTTTGGAACATTTGAAAATTAATAATTTGTTCTTTGCGGGACAAATCAACGGATCCAGCGGATACGAAGAAGCTGCCGGTCAAGGAATTATCGCTGGAATAAATGCTGCTATGAATTTGCTCGGCAAAGAGCCTTTTGTACTGGACAGATCCGACGCGTACATTGGCGTATTGATAGATGATTTGGTAACCAAAGGAACTAACGAGCCATACAGAATGATGACTAGCAGATGCGAGTATCGTTTGACTTTGAGACAAGACAACGCTGATTTGAGATTGACTGAAAGAGCGCACGAGATAGGTCTTGCGACAGATGAAAGATACGAGAAAATGCTTCACAAGAAGAAGACGATTGATGAGGAAATCGAAAGATTGAAGTCAATCATGGTGACTCCAACAGAAGAAACTAACGAAAAACTGAGAAAACTTGGTTCATCAGAACTTAAAACTGGAATCACTTTGTTGGATTTAATCAAAAGACCAGAATTGACTTACGATAAAACAGAAGAATTTGACGCTGAAAGACCAGAACTGCCAAGGTATTTGAGATTACAAGTAGAAACTCACATCAAATACGAGGGCTACATTGCAAAACAAATGAGCCAAATCAAGCAATTTAAGAAGCTTGAAAACAGAAAATTGGATATGATTGAGGATTACAAGGAAGTTATGGGGCTTTCCAATGAAGCTGTACAAAAACTCAACGACATTAAACCAGAATCGTTGGGACAAGCTAGTAGAATCAGTGGCGTGAGTCCTTCTGACATCAACGTTTTATTGATATATATGGAAACGAGGAAGAAATAATGTCACTGAAAGAAACATTGAACGATTATGATATACAATTGGATGACAATCAGATTGATTTGCTGTTGAAATACATGGATTTGGTGTTGGAAAAGAACAATGTAATGAATTTGACTGCGATAACTGATGAAGAAATGTTTCACGTGAAACATTTTGTGGATTCCTTGTATGTATTGAATTTGTTCGATTTTGAGGAAAACAAAACGATAATTGACGTGGGAACTGGCGCAGGATTTCCAGCTATTCCAATCAAAATAGCGCGAAATGATTTGAAGTTCACATTGCTTGACAGCTTAAGAAAAAGAGTAGACTTCTTAAAGGACGTTATAGCTGAGCTACAACTTACAGACATCAAAGCAGTCCACGAAAGAGCTGAAGAATGCACAAGAACTGCTGAATACAGAGAGCAATACGACTACTGCATATCACGTGCAGTATCAAAGCTTGACACGTTGGCGGAGTTCTGTTTGCCATTCGTAAAAGTTGGGGGATATATGATAGCCATGAAAGGCAAATCCGACGAAACAGACGTAGGAGAGAACGCAATCAAAATCCTCGGTGGCAAGATAGAGCAAACTATTGATTACAAAATAGATGACGAAGACAGAAGTTTAGTTGTAATCAAGAAAATCAAAGAAACTCCGAAGAAATACCCACGCGGCGGCGGCAAACCAAAGAAAAATCCACTATAAAAACACTTCACAATGATAAGCAGAAAACAGAATTTAATATAAAGACAGGGACAAGTTTATAGTAATTGCTAAAAGTAGAAGAGCATTTTTGCACGAATATCTAGACTACGAAAATAAATAAATCCTAAGCTCATAAGCCTAAAATCGCAAACTCGCTATCGCTCAAGCAGTGCGATTTTTGACGGCTTATTTCACTTGGATTTATGCTTATTTTCTTCGTATGATATTCTTAACAAAAATATATTCTACTTTTTTGTTTCGCTAGATTTACGAAAAAAAGGAAAAAATAGTCGAATTCGTGGGATTTTGATTGCTACGAGAGAGGGAAGAAGGATACTTCACAATGATAAGCAGAAAACCGAATTGACTCAAATATCTAGCTAACGAAAACAAACAAATTCTAAGCTTGTGAATCTGAAATTGCAAACTCGCTAACGCTCAGACAGTGCAATTTCTTAACGATTCACTTCGCTTGAATTTGAAGTTGTTTTCTCCAGATGATATTTTCCGTCAATCGCGGTAATCTGCTTTTTGTTTGCTGGGAATTAAAAGGAAAAGGGAAAAATATATTGTTCGAGGGTTTTTCATTGCTACTAGAGAGGGGAAATGTATTCTACATTTTTGTTTCGCTATATCAAAAAAGAAAAGAATATTTCTCGTGGAATTTTGATTGCTATTAGAGAGGCGGAAATGCATTATAATTTTTTTAATTCACAAATGTTTCACGTGAAACATTTTAATGAAAATTTCATTAGTGATATAATTTAATTGTAAATAGAAAGAAAAAAATGACGCTCTGAGAGGCGTTTTAAGGTGGGTAAAATAAAATATAGGTAAAATACTATGGAGGGAAGATGAAAGTTCAAATAATAGCCGTTGGGACGGAATTATTGCTAGGAGACACTTTGGACACGAATTCTAACTACCTTTCTATTAAAATGAGAGAGTTGGGGTTTGATGTGTACAAGCGAGTTGTGGTTGGCGATAATTACGACAGGTTGTACAAGGAAATTGAAGATGGATTAAAGCAAAATGATTTGATCATCACGACTGGTGGTTTGGGACCGACTGAAGATGATATAACGAAAAAATGTTGCTGCGATTGTCTTGGCAAGGAAATGGTTCTGAACGAAAAAAGCTATGCTAAATTGAGGAAGTATTTTAACGAAGACGAAAAGGCAATCCAAGGCAATATCAAACAATGTATGTTCCCAGAAGATGCGATAGTTTTTGAAAATTTCAACGGGACTGCAGATTGTGCTTTGATTGAAAAAAACGAAAAGAAAATTTTATTCTTACCAGGGCCACCAGCTGAGATGAAGCCAATCTATGAAAATCAAGTTCAACAAGTCTTGGAGCAATTTGCGACGGACTGTATTATCTCTGAAACTTTGAACATCTCTATTCTTGGAGAATGGGACATGAATGAGAGGGTCAAGGACATCATTGAATCATCAAACAATCCAACGGTTGCTCCATATTTTAAAAAGGACAAGAGAATACTTAGAATTACAGCAAAAGCATCGGACAGAAAAAAAGCTCTTGACATGATTTCTAAGAAGAAACAAGAGCTAAGAGACAGACTTGGCGTGTATGTTTTCGGAGAAAATGATGAAACAATCGAAGAATCTGTGTACATGGTGTTAAAAGAGAATGATTTGTCGATTATGACGTCAGAATCAATTACGGGTGGCATGATTGCATCTAAGCTAGTGAATGTGTCTGGTGTTAGCGATTATTTGAAGAGGTCATTGGTGGTGTATTCTAATGAGGCAAAGATTGAATTGCTTGGTGTTAATGCTGAAACCATCGACAAATACGGTGTTGTGAGTGAAAATGTTGCGCACGAAATGGTAGAAAGAATGTTTGAAAAATTTGGAGTCGACTGTGCGATATCTACGACTGGTTTCGCGTCAGGAGAAAATGCAGGGCTTGTTTTCGTTGGTTTGGGATACAAAAACGAGATAAAAACTCTGAAATTACAGCTTCACGGAGAACGAAACAAAATTAGAAATAGAGTTTCAAATCGAACATTAGCAGAGTTGAGACTAATGATTTTAGAAAATGTTTCACGTGAAACATTTTAAAACAAATTAGAACTTTATTTGTGCTATAATAAATATGAAAGGAGCTGTAAATTTGAAAACAATATGTGTATTTAATCAAAAAGGTGGAGTAGGTAAAACTACTACCGTCGTTAATTTGTCAGCAGCTCTTGGTTTGAAAGGGAAAAAAGTGCTTGTAGTGGATTTGGATCCGCAAGGTAACACGACTTCGGGCTTTGGAATCAACAAATTTGAGCTTCAAAAAAGCATTTACGATTTGATGGTTCACGACGATTTTGATGAAGATTTTATTATCAAAACTGAAGAAAAAAACGTGGATATAATCCCAGCAACATCTGATTTGTCAGGGGTTGAGGTGGAACTTATAAACACTGATGACAAAGAAAAGGTGTTATCTAAGATACTTTCTAATGTAAGTGGATATGATTTTTGTTTTATAGATTGCCCTCCATCTTTGGGGACTTTGTCTATTAATGCGTTGGTGGCGGCAGATTCTGTTCTCATACCTATCCAATGTGAGTTTTATGCGCTTGAGGGCGTGAGCCAGTTGATGAACACTATTAATTTGGTGAGAAGTTCGCTCAACGAAAACTTAGAAATAGAAGGTATTGTTATGAGTATGTTTGATGGTAGAAATAATCTTAGTTTGGAAGTGGTGGAAGAAGTCAAGAAATACTTCAAAGACAAGGTGTTTACGACGATGATACCGCGTAATATAAGGTTAGCAGAAGCTCCAAGCTATGGAATGAGTGCGTTATCGTACGACAAAAATTCCAAAGGATCGATTGCTTACAAGAGACTAGCGGAGGAATTTTTATAATGGTTAGGAAAAAGGGATTAGGAAGAGGCTTAGACGCTTTAATACCACAAAATATTATAGAAACGACAAGTTCTGATTCGATCGTTAAAATCGAATTATCGAAAATAATTAGAAGAGAAGATCAACCAAGAACACATTTTGAAAAAGACAAGATACGTGAGTTAGCAAATTCTATCAAAGAATACGGCGTTATTTCTCCAATTATCGTTCGTAAAAAAGACGAAAAATATGAGATAATCGCCGGAGAAAGAAGGTTTTTGGCAAGCTTAGAGGCTGGTTTGTCTGAAATTCCCGCTATTGTTAAGGAAATGGAAGACAGCGAAGTGGCAGAAGTGTCACTCATCGAAAACATTCAACGTGAGGATTTGAACGCTGTTGAAGAAGCCGTCGCTTACAAAAACTTGATGAAAAACTACAACTTAACTCAAAAAGAATTGGCAGATAAATTGTCCAAATCAAGATCATATATAGCGAACACTTTGAGACTACTCAACTTGGATGAGTCGTCACTTGATCACTTAAAAAAAGGCGATATCACATCATCACAAGCTAGAAGTTTGCTTGCTATTGACGATATGAAAAAGAGAAAAGCGTTGCTGGACAAGCTATTATCCAAGAAGACAAATGTCAGGGAAATAGAAAAAGTATCCAAAGAAACAGACCCGTTTTTGTTGGATTTGCAAAACAGGTTTTTGGAGAAATTCTCTACAAAGGTTAGAATTAAGCCAAGAAGAAAAGGCGGAAGTATAGAGATAGAATATCTATCTAATGAAGATTTAGAAAGGATTATGGAGATATTAGAGCTATGATGTTTATGGATCAAACTTTAGAAGAATTTATTAAAAATGTAAACTCAAAGGAACTTCCAGGTGGAGGTTCTATCAGCGCGTTGACTGCGCTATTAGGAGTAGGAATTGGAAATATGAGTTTCTATCTAACTGAAGATAAGAAGTCTTTCAAAGCATTAGACGAAAAAACTCAACAAGAAATCAGATCTCATGTAGACAGACTTACAGAAATTATCGAAGAATTAAAGGGAAAAATGGTTGAAGATACTAAAAGCTTTGACTCTGTTCTTCAAGCATACAAACTACCTAAGGAAACTGACGAAGAAAAAGCATACAGAAAGAAAATGATAGCTGATGGATACATCATCGCTACAGAATCTCCAATGTCTTCTGCTAGAATTATGATGGAAGCAATGGAGCTTGTAAAACAAATTGCAAAATATATCGATAAATATGCAATAACAGACCTTCTTACAAGTGCATATTTATTACATTCTAGTATGAAATCAGTAATGTTGAACGCCAAAATCAACATGAAACAACTTGGAGATAGCAAGAAAGTAGCTGACGAAATCACAGCATTAGAAGACAAATCAGAAGTTTTATTGAGGGAAATTGAAGAAGTTTCATATAAGAAAATAGGTGAGGTATAATGACTTATTTCGATAATGCTGCGACGAGTTTTCCGAAACCTGAGATAGTTTACGAAAAACTTGACGAAGCAATGAGAGAATTTGCCGCAAATCCAGGAAGAAGTGGGCATAAATTGTCACTTAAAATGGATAGAGCGATTTTCAATTCTAGAATGAACATCGCGGAATTTGTCGGCGGAACGAATCCTCTTAATTTGATTTTCACATTGAACTGTACAGATAGCTTGAACATGGCAATCAAAGGACTTGTTAAAAAAGGCGACCACGTTATCACGACATCTTTGGAACACAACTCAGTTCTCAGACCACTTCACAAAATGCAAGAAGACGGCTTTATCGATTTGACTGTTGCGTACGCTGATGAACGCGGGATTTTGGATGTAAAAAGAATCGAAGAAGCAATCACTGACAAGACGAGAGTTTGCGTGACAACTGCTATGAGTAACTTGACGGGAACTATCGTAGATTTCTGCAAAATTGGCGAAATCATGCACGATCACGATATCTTGTACATCGTTGATGCTGCACAAGCGATTGGGTTTTTGGATTTTGACATGAAAAATATGCCGATAGATGTGTTGTGTTTCCCTGGACACAAATCATTGTTTGGACCGATGGGAACTGGTGCTATGTATATTAAAGAAGGAATTGATGTCAAAAGTTTGAAACAAGGCGGAACTGGATCTCACTCACAAGATTTGGAACAACCTGACGAATATCCCGACAGATTAGAAGCTGGAACTATCAACGGACCTGCAATTTATGCGCTTTCAGCCGGTGTTGATTTCATCAAACGAGAGGGTTTGAAAAACATCAGAGACCATGAAAATAAACTTAAAGACAGATTTATAAATGGTTTGAAAGACGAAAAGGGTATAATATTATATGGAAGTTTAGATGAACACCAAGGACCAGTAGTTCCTGTAAATGTTGAAGGAATCGGGTCTAGCCAATTGGCATACATCTTAGATGACAAATACGATATCGCGACGAGAGCTGGAATTCACTGTGCGCCACTTGCACACAAGACAATTCACACACAAGACATCGGTGCTGTGAGGTTCTCATTTGGCCATTTCAACACTGAAGAAGAAGTGGACAAGGCGATTGAAGCGTTGAAGGAAATCAACAGAGGAGACAAAGATGGGGCAATCTAGTGCTATGAACGTAATCATAATAATTCTTATGGTGTTTGTGGTATTAGTTTCCGTGATAAATTTCCGAAAAATCAACATCGTCAACAAGAAAGTCAACAGGGTCAAAAGGAGATACGATGCGCTTTTCAGAGCACAAGATGGCGACATTGAAGATATTTTGAATCAAAATTCTACAGATATCGTGGCAAATCAAAAAAGAATCGAAGAATTGTCCAAAACATTGGAATCTGTGGAAACTTTACAAGCAATATCACTTCAAAAAATCGGCCTTGTAAACTACGACGCATTTGAGTATTTGACTAACAAACTCTCATATTCATTATGTTTGTTGGATGCCAACGACAATGGACTTATAATCACGTCGATTTTCGGAAGAGAACAATCTACAAGCTACATCAAAATCATAACAAACGCTAAATGTAGCGAAAAACTAAGCGAAGAAGAAAATGAAGCTTTGAAGAAAGCTTTGAAATAACATTGTAATAAAGGAGAAGAAAATGGATATATTTGAATCATTGAAATCAAAAATCTCAGGCAAAAACTTAAAAATAGTATTTCCTGAAGGAGAAGAATTAAGAATTTTAAAAGCAGTAGCTAGATTGAACGAAGAAAAAATCATAACTCCTGTAATTTTAGGAGACGAGGACAAAATAAAAGAATTAGCAAAAAAAGAAAACTTGAACATTGAAGGAGTTAAAATTATCAATCCTCTAAATGCTTCTGATTTCGATGAAAAAGTAGCAAAATTTGTTGAAAGACGTAAAGGCAAGAACACTGAAGAACAAGCAAGAACTATGCTTAAAGATGTAAACTACTACGGAACAATGATGCTTTATTGTGACGAAGTGGACGGACTTGTATCAGGCGCAGTTCATTCAACTGGAGACACTGTAAAACCAGCACTTCAAATCATCAAGACAAAACCAGGCACAAAACTTGTATCAGGAGCAATGGTTATGATTGGACCAAACGGCGAAAGATACGTATTCTCAGACATCGCCATCAACATCGAATTGTCTGAAGAACAATTGGCAGAAGTTGGCGTAGTAAGCGCTGAAACTGCAAAACTTTACGACATCGATCCAAAAGTTGCATTCCTTTCATTCTCTACAAAAGGATCTGCAAAGCATCCATTTGCCGAAAAAGTTGCCAACGCAACTAAAATCGCCAAAGAAATGGCTCCAGAACTTCCAATCGATGGGGAATTGCAATTTGATGCTAGTATCGTTGAATCTGTAGGAAAACAAAAAGCTCCAGGTTCAAACGTAGCAGGTCATGCAAATGTGTTCGTATTCCCAGATTTACAAGCAGGTAACATCGGATACAAAATCGCTCAAAGATTAGGAAAATTCGAAGCAATAGGACCTATCTTGCAAGGAATGGCAAAACCAGTTAACGATTTGTCCCGTGGTTGCAACGAAGAAGACGTGTACAAGCTAGCTCTTATCACAGCAGCTCAAGCATTATAAAGTGAAAAATAATAGACTGTTCACGCTAATAATATATGTCATATTCTTGTTGTTCTCTGGATTTTTAGTAGAAATCGCTATATCGGGCAAGAACTTAACAAGAATAATGCTAATAGTTTTCGTAGCATCGCTATTAGTCGTGACTAAAATGATTTATGACAGAAGAGATGAGGACATATCATCTTTAAAAGAATTGAGATTGTATTTGGTTGCAAGTGCAGTAGTTTCCATAATGGCGATTGTAAAATATTTCAAAGAATTCTCATTTAGTAGAATATATATGCCATTTGCATTTGCAATAATCATACACTTAGTTTATACACTAATATACAAAAATAAATCAAAAACACAAAGATAGGTGCAAGCCTATCTTTGTCTCTAAGGAGATAAAATGGAGTTAATTAATTTCATATATATGTTCTTCTTTTATGCAGTTTTTGGGTATATTTGGGAAGTAATCTGGGTAAGCGCTGGACAAAAGAAACTTACAAACAGAGGATTCTTGTACGGACCATTACTTCCAATATATGGATTTGGAGCAGTGTTCATCACGCTTTTTGTGGACCACGCAATAGCAAGATTTAACGATTCCTACATCGTAATATTTTTCTCGGGACTTATAATTGCAACGGCATTGGAGTTTATAACAGGATATTTGATTGAAAAAATATTCAAAGTAAGATACTGGGATTACACAGAAAGACTTATGAACATCAAAGGTCTGATATGCCTCAGATCATCACTGTTTTTCGGAGTAATGTCCATATTCATGATGAATTATTCCAACAAGTATATACTTGAACTCACTGAAAAAATCAAAAACAGCAACTACAACTTCGTGATTTACATTCTTATCGCGATATTTTCTGTAGATGTTGTGATTTCAGTAAAACAAGCTTATGGATTTAGATATATAATTGAATATCAAGAAAAAATGGAATCTTACTTGAAAGAAATCAGAAAAGATGTCAAGCTCAAAGCGTTAGAAGGATCACAAACACTTGAAGCTGATTTGTCGGGACTTAAAAGTGCACTTCGTGACAGAATAGAACAAGTAGAAATCAAGAAATCCTTCATAGAAAACAGCGCCAAAATATTAGAAGACAGAATTGAAAGAGAAACCAACCTCAAAGAAAAACTCAAAACTTTGTTGGATGAAAGAGTTGAAAGCGCTGAAAAAGTCGAACTAATCCACGATAGAATCGACAAAGTTTACGATAAAAGACTAAAAAGACTACAAACACACCAAAAAAACATCCAAAGAGTTGCAAAGAGAAACGACATAACTTACAAAAAATAAAAATAAGCAGATGTCTTATACGGCATCTGCTTTTGTTATATTTAAAACACATATTTATACAGAATTATTCTGCATAAAATTCCATTATTTCTTCAGCACATTTTTCGCTGTCGTCGTTATTTATTTCAAGTTCAAAATCTTTTGATTTGACAGCGTAACTGATGTCGTAGTACTTTGTAATCAAAGTTTCTACAACACTATCGTAGTCTTCATTCTCTAGCTTATCAATCAAAATGGAGGAGTTGTTCTTGCCAATGTATTTGGACAAATGATTTATCCCTTTTTTTATATCCTCCAAAGCATGAGGATTTTTCAAATAATCTGTTTTGATTCTATCTATTCTATCTTGAAGACTTGAATTTATCATAACTTGATGATGTGAACTGTTGTATTTTTGCCTCAAAATTTTAGGAATATTCACACTTCCTATTTTGCTGCTTTCACATTCCACAAAAACAGGTTCATCATCAAAACTTTTCAGCTTATCGAACAGCAAACTTTCGAACATTTTTTGCGTTGGTTGTTCATTCAATCCGGCATTTCCAAGGATGGAGCCTCTGTGGTTTGCAAGTTGTTCCAAGTTGAGGACGTTTTTGTGTGAATGTTCCAAGTAATTCAGAATTTCTGTCTTTCCAACACCTGTGTAGCCGTTGATGTTTACGTATTCGTGCGAATTTATAAGCTTATCTAGATTTTCGATAACGTATTTGCGATAAGCTTTATATCCACCTTTAAGCCTGTAAATATCAAGCCCCATGGATTTCATTATATTAAAAAGCACCGTACTTCTCATTGATCCTCTGTAACAAAACAAGCAGACGTTGCGATTTTCACTCAAATCCAATAACTTCACGTAAATGTCTTCAAGTTTTACAGATGCGTATCGTATCGCCAATTTCTTTGCACATTCGTGATCTCCTGCATCGTAAATCGTTGAGATTTCCACTCTTTCGTCGTTGTTTAGTATCGGAATATTAATAGAACCGGGTATGGTTTCTTTCTGAAACTCGTATTCGCTTCTAACATCGACAAATATTAAGTTTTCCATATTTATAAGTTCTTCATAAGTATTTGCTACGAACATTTTGGCCTCCAAGGTACTAATTATACACCTTTTATTGCGTTTGTAAAAGGTATTGGAAACAAATTAGTGGAAAATTTTCGGCTGATTGTATTGGTGATAGCGTGTTCAATAATACAAAAATCTAGCAAAAACTAGTGATAAATAGAAAATATTATGATAAAATTAAATTAATCAAAAGGAGATGATGTGACTATGAAAAATATTGCGTATATTTGTAAATGGTGCTTGGGAGTGTGTTTTGCATTAATCACTTTATATGTAATAAAAATATGTATATTTAGTGAGTATATCGCAGAATACATAGCAGCCAAAGCGCTACCTTTATCAATTGTATTAGTAGCTATATCAATTCTATTTTTTTCTATAGGATATGAGAATAGAGCGTAGATATCAAAATATGAATATTAAAATTTGTTGATAGATGTAAAAAATGTACCCTCATTATTGGACTAACCAGTAATGAGGGTATTTTCATGAAAAAAAGAACTTGCAAATCGCAAGTTCTCAATTAAAAATTAAAATACATTCTAATAAGTCCAAGTATCAATATGTGGACTGGATAAAATAGATAGTTTACCAATTTGCTTTGTTTTCCACGTTCTCCGTTGTAAGTCACAGTAAAGGCGAATCCTAAGAATGAATACACTTCTTTGATAATCGACAAATATCCAAGACCTGCTGAAATCACAGGCTTGTCGTAGAAAATGTAGAACAAATAAGCTAGAATTATAGCATGATAATCGTAGTCCAAGCTCAAATACATCGCCAAGAATCCGAAAACAGCGACGATTGCAACAGATGAGATATACCAAAGTACCCTGTTATTAAACTTATCCTTTACAAAATCTATTATCCACACAGTCACAAGGCACAATGCCAACGTGAACATCATATTGTTCCAGTACGGATCGAACAACACTTTTGATGTGAAAATGTCGAACGGTACTTCAGAAATTATACCGAAAATCACCAAGTTTCTGAGATATTTAGCCCTGTTGTGTGTCTTGAAAAATCCTTCCACAATGAAAAATATAAAAATAGGAAAAGCAATTCTTCCTAAAATCGATAAAAAGTTCGATATATACAACAATGCTCCTTTTCCATTTAAAAAATGCGTAACAATCGAATTGTTAACATGATCTATAAGCATCGATGTAAACGCAATGTATTTTAGTTGAGCTGCGTTAAATATCTGAAACTTCTTTAATTTATCATGTTCAAATCTTTTATTTATGTCCATTTGTCCTCCTTAATTTTTAAGTATAATGTATGATATAATAATTTGAACAAATTTGCAATATTTTCACGTAAAAAATAGTTCAAAGCAAATTTCACTTTGAACTACTCAAATTTATTGATTATTTCATTGATTTCTTCTTTTTTATTTAATAAACATTTAATGATTTTTTCTTTTTTAGATTTTGTCGCCCTATATTTTGGAATGGAGACGCTAATGGCATACTCCACTTCATCACCATGGCTCAAAGGTACTGCAAAACAGATTATGTCGCGCATAGATTCTTCTACTTCGTAAGAATAACCGTACTTTCTGATATCTTGAATTTGATTGTACAATACATCAATATCAGTAATTGTATTTTCGGTTAAAGCTGTGAGGCCGTTTGGATAGATTTTCTTCAATTCGTCGTAGGTTAGGTTGGAAAGTAGTGACTTTCCTAGTGATGTTGCATATGCGGGAATCATCTTTCCTACTGATGAAATAAGTTGAACCGGCTGTTTTGGATTCACTTTTTCGATGTAGGTTGTGTATTGGCCAGTCAGAATACTCAATTGGCAAATCTCATTGACTTCCTTAACTATTTCCTGCATTTTTTCTTTGATTAATTCCAAAATAACAGAACTTTTTGAGAAATTTTGCCCAATGCACCACATCATTATTCCTATTTTGTAAAAGCCATCTTCACATATCAAAAATCTGTTTTCTTCTAATGTTTTAAGAATCGGAAACAGAGTTGATTTTGGAATAGATGTTTCATTCGAAATTTCTGTTTGAGTGGCACCTTTCGGTTTTGTCTCTAAAAAATTAAGTATATCAATAACTCTTTGTGTTGGTTTATGCATTTTAATACTCTTTCTAATATTTGTATTTTAATTTTGGTCTAAATTAATATAAACAAGTATACCACATTTTTCATAAATTAAAATGTTGACAGACTTAAAAGCAAGTGTTAGTATGTAATTAAAGAATTGTAAATACAAACGTAATTCGTATATACGAAGTTCGAAAATTAAAAAAGTTAGGAGTGTAATATGAAATACGAAATTATAACTCCACTATTAACCAGTATTCAAGATGACGGAGATATCGATATTGACGGTACTTTGAATCTTGTTGAATACGTTATAGATGGTGGAGTTGACGGAATCCTACCACTTGGTAGTGCAGGGGAATTTACAGCATTTACTTTTGAACAAAAAAGGAAATTCCTTACAGAAATTATCAAAAAAGTTGACAAAAGAATTAAAGTTTTGGCTGGAACAACTTCATTAGTACCACAAGAAACTGTTGATTTATCAAATGAAGTTATAAAATGTGGAGCTGATGGTGTGGTTATTCTTCCTCAATTTTATTTTGGATTGAGCGATGATGAAGCATTTGAATATTTCTCATATATGGCAGAAAACATCGACGGTGACATTTACATTTACAATTATCCTGCAAGAACTGGATACAATATTTCAATAGATGTTGTGTTGAAATTAATCGAAAAATATCCAAACATCGTTGGATTAAAGGATACAATAGCAGAAACAGGCCACACTCAAGAGTTGATTTCAAAAGCTAGATTAATTAGAGATGATTTCAGAGTTTATTCTGGTTTTGACAATCAATTCACAGCAAATATTGCCGCTGGTGGAAGTGGTTGTATATCAGGATTTTCAAATATAAGACCAAGATTATGGGCAGACTGGGTAAAGGCTGCAAACGATAATAATCTAGATGAAATTCACAAATACCAAAAAATCATCAACAGAATGATGGACATCTACGCTATTCAAACGAATTTCTCAAATGTATGTAAGAATGTTTTGAAAAGAGAAGGGATGAAGATTAATACGAAATGTATGCTACCTTACGATAAAATCACAGAAGATGAAATCGATAGGGCATTTGAAATATTAAAAGATTCGGAGAAGATTAATGGTTAAAGCATTATTAATTCATAAAGACGACAATGTGGCTGTGGTGATTAGTCAAGTTAAGGAAAACGACGAGGTTGTTTATGTTGACAAGGACAATAATTCTCACAGTATCATTGCGAATGGAAGTATTCCACAATATCACAAAATAGCTATCAGAGATATTAAAGAAAATGATTATGTGGTTAAATACGGAGAACATATCGGGCTTGCAAGTTGTGATATAAAAGCTGGAGATTATGTTCATACACACAATGTAAAAGATAACAGAGAGAACAATAAATTAAAGGAGAAATAGTTAATGAAGACATTTATGGGATATAGAAGACCAGACGGAAGAGTCGGCATTAGAAACAAAGTTTTGATATTACCTTGTTCTATGTGTGCATCTGATACAACTAGAATGGTTTCTCAAAAAGTTGAAGGAACGACAACCTTTAATTTACAGACTGGTTGTTCACAAGTAGGTAGTGATTTGGATATGACTATTGAAACTATAGCAGGATTAGCGGCCAATCCTAATATATATGGAACGATTGCTATTTCACTTGGTTGCGAAGATGCACAAATCACAAAAGTAATGGCAGAAATCAACAGACGTACCAACAAACCTCTTGAATCACTTGTTATTCAAAATGAAGGAGGCACTATCAAAACAATCAAAAAAGCGACTGAACTTGCTAAGAAAATGGTTGAAGAAGCAAACAAACAACAACGCGTAGAAGTTCCTGTTTCTGAATTGATTTTCGGAACAAACTGCGGTGGATCTGATACGACAAGTGGACTTGTTTCCAATCCTCTTGTAGGACAAGTTAGCGATTATTTGGTAAAACAAAAAGCAACTACAGTGATTTGCGAAACAACAGAATTCATAGGGGCGGAACATATTTTAGCAAAGCGTGCTTCCAACGAAGAAACCCGCGACAAAATCTACAATATAGTAAAAACTTACGAAGACAATATCAGACAAATGACAGGAAAAGATGTTAGAGAAGGAAATCCTTCACCGGGAAATATCCATGGTGGACTTACAACTTTAGAAGAAAAATCACTTGGATGCATTCACAAAGGAGGAACATCTCCTATCAATAAAATTTACGATTACGCACAACCAATGGAAACTGGTCAAGGACTTGTAATCATGGATACTCCAAGTAACGATTCGGCATCTGTCACAGGGTTAATCGCAGGTGGAGCACAAATTGTAGTATTCACAACAGGAAGAGGAACCCCAACGGGAAATCCAATAGCTCCAGTTGTTAAAGTGACTGCGAATAGAGAAACTTACGAAAAAATGTCGGACAACATTGATTTTGATGCTAGTGGGGTTTTGTTCGATGAAGTTAGCATGGAAGAACTAAGAGAAAAATTAATCGACAGAGTTATAGATTATTGTAACGGTGAAGAAACAAAAGCAGAAGAACTTGGTTTTACTGAATTAGCAATACAACGTACAGCTGTATTTGTGTAGATAAAAATAATAATTAAGGAGAAGAAACATGGATTTAGGTTTAAAAGACAAAGTAATTTTTGTAACAGGCGGATTTAAAGGAATAGGACGTGCGATAGCACTTCAAGTGGCAAGAGAAGGTGCCATTCCAGTTGTATTGAACAGAAAAAACGATCAATACGAACCATTTAAGAAAGAATTGGAAGAAATTACAGACAAATATGAGATTTACTTCATTGATTTGAACAACACTGAAGAAATCGAAGCAATCGTAAAAGATGTTGTGAAAAAATATGGTCACATCGATGGTGTTGTAAACAACGCTGGACGTAACGACAACTTGGCTATTGAAGAAACTTCTTGGCAAGATTTCGAAAAATCAATTCATTCTAACCTTACTCACTACTACGAATTAGTAAGACAAGCACTTCCAGAATTAAAGAAAAACAAAGGATCAATAGTAAACATTTCATCCAAGACAGCTCTTACTGGACAAGGGAAAACATCTGCATATGCAGCAGCAAAAGGAGCTATCCTTGGACTTACAAGAGAATGGGCAGCAGCTTTTATTAAAGATAGTGTAAGAGTTAATGCGATAGTTGTTGCAGAAGCTTGGACTCCATTGTACCAAGATTGGATTAAAACATTTGGAGACGAAAAAGCACAACAAGAACGTTTAAGTTTAATCACAGACAGAATTCCACTTGAACACAGAATGACAGAACCAGCAGAAATAGCTAACACAGCAGCATTCTTGTTATCTGACAAATCATCTCATACAACAGGACAATGGGTACACGTTGACGGTGGATACGTACACTTGGACCGTGCACTTGACTAATATAAATAGGTGATAATTATGACAGAAAACAAAAACACTAAACAATTGACAGGAGGGAAAGCAAAGCTTGCGATAATTCTTGTTACATCGCTATTCTTCGTATGGGGATTGACAATGAACTTGGTAAACGCTTTGAAAACTCCAATGGAAAACTACATGCAATTAAGCGGTACAGAATCTGCACTACTTCAAGTTGCATATTACGGGGCGTATTTCTTCATATCCATTCCAGCTGCAAACTTAGCTAGAAAAAAAGGATACAAAGCTGGAATATTGCCTGGACTTGCGTTATTTATCGCAGGATCATTCTTGACAGTACCAGCAACAATATCTACAAACTATCCACTATTTTTGTTGGCAATGTTTGTAATAGCAGCAGGTGCTACATCTCTTGAAACAAACTGTAACCCTTACATCACAAAACTTGGAGATCCTGAAAAAGAATCCACTAGAATAAACCTTGCACAAAGCTTCAACGGAGTAGGTAACATCGTAGGACCACTTATTCTTGGTGGAATCGTAGGAGCTACAGTAAAACCAGGAAATTCTGGATTTGATGAAGCGAAGTTAAGCTTTTTAACAAGCACGAAAAACATATATCTAATCATTGCAATAGTATTGATAGCTGTATTTGCAACGTTTATCTTCGTAAAATTACCAACACCTCCAGGAGATGTTGAAGAAGATGAAAATGTTCATGAACCAACAAAAGTTATCATCAAAAGACTTATGAATAAACCTCATTTCGTATTGGGACTTGTAGCAGAATTCATATTCATAGGATTACAAGTTGCAGGAATGTCCTTGTTCTCAGCTTATGCTGTGGGACAATGGGAAGGATTAACAGCAGGACAAGCTACACAATATCTAGGAATATTGTCACTTTTATTCACAGTTGGCCGTTTCGTAACAACACCTCTTATGAATAAATTCAAAGCTGGTAAAATATTGGGAGTATATATGCTATTATCTGCAATTTTCTTTGCAGCAGTTGCCATGGGATTGGGCAAAGTTTCTGTAATAGGATTCATAATATCATACCTATTCATATCAATAGGATTCCCTACAATTTATTCATTAGCATTACATGATATTCAAGGATCACAAGCAAAAGTTGCAGCAAGTATGCTAACAATGAGTATCGTTGGAGCAGCACTAATTCCTCTATTAATGAGTGCGATAGCAGATGCATCTAACCTACAAATAGCTTTGGCATTAGCAGTACCAGGATTTTTATATTGCTCATGGTACGGATTCAAAGGATCAGTAAAAAGTAATTAGAGAGGAAAACAAAATGGCAAACAAACTTAAAATAATCGACACACATTTTCATATTTGGGATCTTGAAAAACAAGATTTACCTTGGTTAGCGGGAGTTCCTGAAACCATCAAAAAAACATTCACAATACAACAATATATTGAAAACTACGACAAGATAGAAGACATTGATTTTGTAGGTGGAATATACGTTGAAGTAGATGGAAAAGATCCTATCCAAGAAGATGAAATCATATATAATATCAAGAAAAACAACGAAAAATTATTGGCAACACTACTCAGAAGCAAAGTATCTCCAACAATGAGAGTACCAGCACAATCAGTTGGGATCAGAGAACCTCTACACACTGATGACAACCCAAAAGGACGTTGTCTTGAAGAATCTTTCATCGAAGGATTACAAGAATTAGCTAACAGAGGACTAATATTTGAATCATGCAACAGAGTAGAAGAATTAGATGATTTGTACCAAGCATTAAAACAAGTTCCAGAATTAAAAGTAGTATTAAATCATTTAGGAAATCCAGTTGAATTATCAGAAAAATATAAAAAAGACATGAAAAACTTAGCAAGCTTACCTAACTTGTATGTTAAAGTTTCTGGATTTGCAACAGAAGATGACAAGTTCGTCCAAGAACTACTTGAATTCATAAAAGAAACATTCGACAAAGACAAGCTAATTTATGCATCCAACTGGCCAGTAGTAGAATTGTACTCTACATTTGATAAACACCTTCAAATAGTTAGAGATTTCTTCAATGACGACGAAGATATATTCTACAACAATGCCATTAAATGTTACAACTTGAAAATAAAATAATGAACATAATCGGCACAGAATAATACAACTTGTGTCGATTATTTTATTATATAACCCCTTTAAAATAGTATATAATAAAATAAAAATGGGGTGAAAATTCATGGAATATATACGCGTAACAAAAGACAATATAGAAAATGAACATATATGTTGTGCATTATCAAACAACAAAGATATTCAAGTTTGTTCGAAAAAAGAATGGATGAAAAGTTGCTTTGACGATGGTCTTGTATTCATCAAATCAGAAAAAAGGGGCAAATGTTTCATTGAATACATACCAGCTGAAAATGCGTGGATTCCAATTGAAGCCGATGATTATATGTATATTGATTGTTTTTGGGTTTCAGGAGCGTTAAAAGGCCACGGATATTCAAATGATTTGCTCAATCAATGTATCCAAGATGCAAAATCACAAGGTAAAATTGGTCTGTGTATACTTTCTTCTACAAAGAAAAAGCCATTCCTATCTGATCCAAAATATTTGTCAAAAAAAGGATTTCGTGTAGCCGAAGAGTCTGATTGTGGAATAAATCTAATGTATTTGCCATTTGATGAAAATAATTCGATCCCGAAATTTAAAACACAAGCCAAAAATCCACACATTGAAGAAAAAGGATTTGTCTTGTATTATACCAATCAATGCCCATTCAATGCAAAATACGTACCTATTCTAGAAAAAATCGCACAAGAAAACAACATTTCCTTCAAAACAGTTCACATCCATTCCAAACAACAAGCACAACAAGCTCCCACTCCATGCACGACTTATGCGCTTTTTTACGACGGAAAATGGATTACCAATGAACAACAAAACGAAAAGAAATTTTTGAAATTGGTTGAAGAAGTTAAAAATAGTTAATTTAAAATATTGATTTGAGAGTATAGGATAAGATATTTTAACCGTTACCTGATACTTAAAATATAAAAAATGAAATTTATAACTAAATTTTTTTGTTTTGTGTTAGCATACTAACAATTACTTTAATTAGTGTTAGTGTGCTAACTTTTTTTTATCAAGAAATATGGTTTAATAATAGTACAAGGAGGATGGTTATGGGAAATGATATAGTAATTGTTACTAATAATAGTTACGTAATTAACGAATACGACAACACTATTAATATCGAAGGAGAATATTTGGATGTGCTTTATAAGGTAAGAGATCTCACACATTTGGGGTATTCTTTGGTTACTCATCCTCTAGCTGCATCGATTAGGATGTTTTATTCGCCGGTTAGAAGTGTAGTGATGAAAAAAGGTTTTTCGGAAAGGTCAATTGAAATTATTGAAAACTCTATCGAAAAATATATCAACACTATGGGAGTTCGAAAGCCAGATTACAGAAATGGTGAAGATTATTGTACTCTCGATGCGGTTCTTCTAAAAGAAGGTATAGAGAATTAATGAAGGAGTTGGGGTTATGAAATTAGAATATCAAAACTGTCTGATTGAAGATGTTAAGTTTTCTGATACTACTAAGGTAGAAAATAAGACTCTTTTTATCAACAAAGATGAAATGATCGATTTTTTAAAGGATGTCGATTTTGTAACAGAAATTAGCATTGACTTGGCGAAACCTGGCGAAAAAACTAGGATTATTCCAGTTAAAGACTGTATCGAACCTAGATTTAGAGTTGGTAGAACGAATAAGTTCCCAGGTGTCACAGGTGAAATCGAACAACTTGGAGACGGAATCACTAAAATTATGAAAAATGTTGCTGTAGTTACTGTCGGTGATGTGGTTGGTTTCCAAGAAGGAATTATAGATATGTGGGGAGAAGGAGCAGACTACACTCCATTTTCCAAGACTTTGAATGTAGTTGTGGATATTACAGTTCAAAAAGATATCGAACCTCACGAACACGAAACTTGTGCTAGACTTGTAGGTTTGAAGTCTGCTGAATATTTAGGATATGCTCTTGAAAATGTAGAGTGCGATAATTCAGAAATCTTTGAAATTCAAGATATTAAAACAGAAGCAGAAAAACTTAAAGATCTTCCAAGAGTCGTATATGCACAAATGATGATTGCACAAGGTTTGCTTCACGATGTGTACATTTATGGTGTTGATGTTAAGAAGATTTTGCCTACACTTCTTCATCCTAATGAAGAGTTGGACGGTGCTGTTGTAAGTGGTAACTGTGTAGCTGCTTGCGATAAGATAACAACTTACCAACACCAAAACAACTCAGTAATTAAGGAATTGTACAAGGAACATGGCAAAACTATTAATTTTGTCGGTGAAATTATGGTTCCAGAACTTACTACATTGGATGGTAAATTTAGAACATGCGATTACACTGTTAAGCTATGTAAGATGTTGGCTGCAGATGGTGTAGTAATTTCTGAAGAAGGTTACGGTAATCCAGACTCAGACTTGGTAATGATATCTTCAGGATTGGAAAAAGCTGGAATAAAATCGGTACTTATTACTGACGAATGCGCTGGATGGGCTGGAGATTCTCAACCTTTGGCAGATGCTAAGAAAGAAGCGTGTGCTGTAGTATCTACAGGAAATGTATCTCATCTTGTTCATTTGGATAAGCCTGACAAAATTATCGGTAATGTAGAAGCAATTAAAAACTTAGCTGGTGGTTGGGATGGATGTTTGGATGAAGAAAAAGGAACTATCGTATGCGAACTTAACGCTGTTACTGGTTCTACATCTGAGATAGGATTCCACAATCTTACAGTTAAGCTTTACTAGGAGGTTTTTATGAAAAAAATATTATACTACGTAAATCAGTTTTTTGGACAAATAGGTGGAGAAGACAAAGCTGATTATAAGCCTCATTTTGAAGATAAACCTATCGGTTGTGCACAAGCTTTTGATAAGGCTTTGGTAGACGGACAAGTAGTTGGAACTGTCGTTTGTGGTGACAACTATTACAACGAACATAAAGAAGAATCAGACAAATTCATATTAGATGTATTTGAAAAAGTAAATCCTGATATCGTAGTAGCAGGACCTGCATTTAACGCTGGTAGATATGGTATGGCTTGTTCTGGAGTTATCAATCTATTAAAAGACAAAAACATCCCACTTGTAACTGGAATGTACATTGAAAACCCAGCTGTAGATATGTGTAGACTTCACAGCTACATCATTGAAACTGCAGACTCTGCAGCAAAAATGAGAAAAGCCATCAAAGATATGTCAACTTTGACTAACAAAATAATTGAAGGCAAGAAACTTTCTCCAAAAGAAGACAATTACCTTGCACAAGGAAGACGTTTGACAGAGTTTTCTGACAAAATCGGTGCAAGACGTGCAGTGGAAATGCTTCTTAAGAGATTTAACGAAGAAGATTTTGAAACAGAACTTCCAATGCCAGAATTTGACGAAGTTGAGCCAGCAGCTCCAATAGCTGACATGAGTAAGGCCACTATCGCACTTATCACAACTGGTGGTGTTGTTCCTGAAGGAAACCCTGACAAAGTTCAATCAGCATCAGCTCAAAAATGGGCAAAATACGATGTAAGTGATTTGGATGAATTAAAAGGCAAATTCGTCACAATCCACGGTGGATTTGACCCTGTTTATTGTAACGCAAAAGCGGACAGAGTAGCACCATTGGATCAACTTACAAGGCTTAAAAAAGAAGGCGTAATAGGAAATGTGTTCAAATATTTCTACACAACAACTGGAACTGGAACGTCTGTTGCTAACTCCAAGAGATTTGGTAAGGAAATTGGACAAGAATTGAAAGATGCCAACGTTGGCGGCGTTATAATGACTAGTACCTGAGGTACTTGTACGCGTTGCGGTGCAACGATAGTAAAAGAAATCGAAAGATATGGTATCCCTATAGTTCATATGGCTACTATAACTACAATTTCACAATCAGTAGGAGCAAACAGAATTATACCTACAGTCGCAATTCCATATCCAGTTGGTAATCCAGAATTGGGAGCTCGTGAAGATAGCATGAGAGAAGAAATGGTTGAACGTGCGATTAAAGCATTAGAAACTAAAGTCGACAAACCGACTATATTTAAATCTTAATGGAGGTGTGATTATGAGCGACAATAGAGGTAATTGGAATAGTAGATTTGGATATATAATGGCAGCAGCAGGCTTTTCCATTGGATTGGGAAATATATGGAGATTTCCATATCTAGTCGGAACAAATGGAGGGGGAGCGTTCGTATTAGTTTATCTTCTAATATGCGTGTTCATTGGGATACCTCTATTCTATATGGAAGTTACACTTGGTAGAAAGGCAGAAGCAAGTCCAATTGTAGGAATGAGAAAACTGACTAAAAAAGGCAGTCCTTGGGTAAGTTTCGGTTGGCTTGGAGTATTGAGTGCTTTTTTCATTCTAACTTATTACATTCAAATAATGGGTTGGATATTAAACTATCTTGTGAAGATGCTTACAGGAGAAATGACAGGATTTACAGCAACACAGTACACTGAAAACTTTGCAGAAATGTTGAATTCTCCAATGACACTTCTAATATTCACATTGATTTGTACAATCATAATTGGCGTCATTTCAGCTAAAAATTTAAACGACGGACTGGAAAAAGCTTGTAAATTTATGATGCCAGCATTATTCATCATGTTAATCGCAGTCGTAATTAGATCTGTAACTCTTCCAAATGCAATGGAAGGTGTAAAATGGTACATGAATGTAGATTTCTCGAAAATCAATGCAGAATCCATATTAGCAGCACTAGGACAATGTTTCTTCTCAGTAGGAATCGCAAGTGGTGGTGCATTTGTATATGGATCTTATCTCAACAAAGATTCAGACATACCGACAGACGGATTAATGGTTATAGGATTTGATACACTAGCAGCACTTATCGCTGGATTTGCAATATTCCCAGCAGTATTTGCACTAGGTTTACAACCAGATTCAGGCTCAAACTTATTATTCGTAACAATGAGTAACGTATTCATGAACTTACCATTCGGAAGATTTTTCGGAGTGTTGTTCTTCTTATTGATGTTCTTTGCAGCTTTATCATCTGCATTAGGATATTTGGAACCTGTAAGTTCATCATTTACTGAATTACTTAAAATTGACAGAAAAAAAGGCGTAATCTACGCATTAACATCAATATTTGTAGTGGGATTGTTAACTATATTTGGACAAAACATACTAAAATCGGTCACAATTATGGATAAAAACTTGTTCGATTTTGCAGACTTCTTATCAGGAAATATAATGATGCCACTTGGTGCTATAGCGTTGATACTTTACACTTTATTCAAATGGAAATTTGATGTATTCAGAGAAGATGTCAATAATGGCGCAGAATCAATTAAAGTACCTAAGGCTTTGAAATACGTATCATATGTTTTACCATTTGTATTGATAATAATATTTCTTAAAGGATTAGGAATATTCTAGTAAAACAATTTCATATCTCTTATATATAATACCAGAGTTAGATATCATTCTAATTCTGGTATTTTAATGTGTAAAATATTAGTTAAATGATTTACACTAAAAACTTTTTTTGTTAGAATTTAAGTAAGAGAAGAGGGTTTTAAATGAAAATATTAGACTTTAAACTATTCGATAATATATCGGACAGATCAAAGAGAGAGCTGCTTAAATTAGATGTTTTTTCGAAAAACTATGAATCTGGTGAAAAGGTTCTTAGCAAGGAAGAGGATTTAAGTTATGCAATGTTCATTGACAAAGGTTGCTTAAAAGCGTGTGAATACACCATAAATGGAAAAGAAATAGTGTCCTCATACTATTTTGCTGGGGACGCATTTCCATTTTACTTGTATTTTGGACACACTAAAAAGTTTCCTTATGATGTTTATGCTACTAAGAAAACAAAGGTATATTTTTTGCCACTAAAAGAATTTGAGAAAATTATGGATTCAGATATTGTTCTAACGAAAAATATACTGAAATTTGTAGCAGAATACACTTGTTTCAACAAGCTTGTGATAAGGGCAACACAATATTCAAAAGTATCGCAGAGGCTAGCTTATTGGATACTCCATTTGCAAGAAGTGGATTATTTGAAGCTACCAACATCTCAGACGATGCTTGCAGATATTCTTCGTGTGAACAGACCAAGCTTGAATCAAGAATTGAAGAAGTTCGCTGAAGATAAAGCGATTTACATAGAAGGGATGGAAATTCGCGTATTAGACCGTGATTATTTACTTAAAATTATCGACTAACTTTATCAACCGAAATTAACCAATACTTTACAATAAAATGCTTATTTTAGCTAAAAATATAATATAATATTATTATGGAGGAAAATATGGAAACCATAATAGTTTTGATGTTGATGGCTAAGTGTTTGATGGATTTATATTTGAAGAGATTGTCCATCAAAAACGTTGGAGTGTTTGTGTTGATTTCGGTGTTTTTGTATGCGATTTTCCGAATAACGAATACTACATCGATCTATGACTTTGCTCTGTTACTTGGCTGTAGCGATATGATGGTTGACGATTTCAAAACAAATGAGGTGTACTGGGTTAACTGTGTGTTTTTCATGATTTGTAGTATTATTGTTTCTGTGTTTTCTAGTTTTTTCGTGACAAGTTTTCTGATTTTATTAATTCCTGTGATTATTAATTTCGTGACCAAGGACAAATTTATGGGTAGTGTGGATTGTTTGATTATTCTGGGGCTTGGCATGAATAAAAGCCCCACAGATTTGGTGAATTTTGTGTTTTATCTTGGGATTATCAGTGGAATCAGGGCTTTGATTTATATTATAAGAAAAGAAGAGAATGAGGAGATTGCGTTCGTCCCAGTGATTTGGTCTTCTTTTTTGTTGTATGCGGTGATGGGAAATGTTTTCTAGATTAAAAATGAGAGGCAAAGCGTTCAGTTTAATAGAGGTGATGGTGAGTCTGTTCATAATTTCTGTTGTGATTATGACTTGCGTTCTGAAATACGACTTCAAAACTGATGTTGCATCCAGAAAAGAGATTAATACGCTTGTCAGCGATTTGAAAAGCGCGAGAAGTGTAGCGATGAATGCGGGACGAAGTATTCAATTTCGATTCGACGAGACTTCCTATTATTTTTACGATTCTAATAAAATGGAGAGAATTTTCGAAAGAGATTTGAAAAATGGCACATTTCGATTAAATAAAGATGGAGAAAATACTATTGACTTTGGAAATATCGGGGCAAATATATCCAAATCCTCTGCGGCAACGCATTTTCCGACTATTTATTACGAAACCAAAAACAAAACATACAAGATAAATTGTTACATAGCGACAGGGAGAGTGGATGTAGATGAGACGAAAAACTAAGGGATTCACGCTTTTGGAGGTTTTGTTTGCACTGTTTTTGGTGAGTCTTTGTGTGGTGGTGTACTATCCACAGCTGAAAAACGTGATTAAAATGCAGGATAAATCCCACACTGAAAATATTGTGCTACGCGATTTGGACAATTCTGTGGAATATTTGAAAGCTCACGATGAGGTGGATTCTTCAATTGTGGATGAGAATTCAAAAGTTGTGGTGACAAAGGATGATGTGGGAGATTTGGTCAAGGTAAATGTCAAAGTAGTTAATGGAGAGATCGCGAAAGATGTGTCATTTTACAAAGAAAAGTAGGGGATTCACACTGCTTGAGGTCATGGTGAGTTTGTTCATATTTTCCGTAGTATTGGGCGTGATTTTCCTATCGTTTAAGACAAACTTTACTATTATGCAATCGAGTGCGAATCTGAAAAATGAGGTGGACGATGTCGACCACTGTGCATATTACATAAAAAACGAAATCGAAAAGTCGATGTCTGTGATTACAGAAAGACCGAATTGGACGCATTTCGACCAATCAATGGGATTTGTTCTGGTAAAATATATTGACAAAAAGCAAAATTACGTGTATTTCACAAAAGAGGACGGCAAAATTATACGATACGCTTTCACAGATCCTAGTAGTTTTGATGAATTGAAACAACACGGCCCCAACGGTAGGATAACTCAGAACAAACTCAAGGACAACGCCGATGATTTCACATTTAGTCAGGATGACGACTACATTTATTTGCAAGAAAATGGGAAGAAACTTGTGGTCTACATTGGAGATAAAATAAAATGAAACGAAAATCCAAAGCCTACATCAGTATTTACGCGCTCTACATGATATTCGTGCTGATGATTGTAATTGTTTTTGTGCTTGTCCAAGTGAAAAACATCAGAACTGTCAACGCCTACAAATACGACTACATTCAAGCCAAGGCGAATGCTTATTCAAGAGTTCGAATCGTAAATCAAAGAAAGCTCTTTGATGAAAAGTTGAAGGAAAATTCTAAAAGTGGAACATTCACCTTGCAGATTACAGATATCCCAGAATTAAACAATCCTACAAGGGTCGATTATTGCGAAGAAAATGCTGGAGACAGGAAAGTTTTCTCATTCACGAGCAGTTATCCCGAAAATAATGGATCTAGAGTTACCACAAAAATGGTGTATAAAAGAAAAAATCCATTTGAACAAAGAATTATTCCACAAGAAAAAATCGACGAATTGCTGCCGGAAATCACTGAAGGAAGGCCGAGCATTGGAATAAAACAGTGTTTTATATTTTCGCTGAACAATGAAACGTATTTCGTTGACAAAGAAATCGTCGATGAAAAATACAAGGAATTCGTAGCCGAAAAATCAGAGCAAAACAACGAAGAAATTTCGGAAAATGAAGAGGGAAATGTGTCTGAAGATAATAACGAAGACAAGAAATTAGAAATAGATGATGAATTCCTAACTAAATTAGTAGAATTTTCCAGAAAAGAGAAGAACATCGTGATAGATTCTGAGGAAATCACGATATTTAACGACGTTACGATTGATGGAGTGTTCATCGACAAGGGCAATGTGTATTATGTAGAAAGAGAAGGAGTCCAAAATAATCCCGAAATTACAGTAAATGGTATATTGATACTGAAAAATTCTGAGGTAAATAATTACAAAGTAAAAGGAGAGTATTTGTCTACTAAAAATATGGACATCGATTTTACAGAAGACAAAACAAAATACACGAGTAAAAAATACGAGTTTGCTGGTAGTTATTACAAATAATCGATGGAATGATTGAAACTCTACTTCGAAATGATGTATAATATATATATGATAAGCGAAAAAGGGAGGGTTTGCTTATGAATAAATTTAAAAAAATAGATGAAATGGATAGCAAACGTTCTGAGCTTTACGACATTACTTACGAGATTTTCGAGTTTATGGGAGAAACGCTGGATGTTCCTAAAAATCGTTTCAAAAAGTCAAAGCATGGCTTGTTGAAAATGGGACTAGTGGCATTTTTCATCACAGCTTTTTTGGACTATTATTCAAGCTTTGACACAATTGAATTTATCAGGAGAAACTATCTTGTAGGATACATTTATTTTGCGATAAGATGCGTGTTCATATTTGCATTTGCGATTCTTAAATTCAAAATAATTTATAGGGTAGCTAATAAATTTTTCGTCAGAGATGATTGGCGAAAAGACGAGAACTACAGTATATTGCTACTTGTAATGTTCCAAGCGGCGATATCCATGGCGTTTTATCCATTGGGAGTTTACATCGTAATCGCTGAGGCAATCGTGATATTGTTGTTTTTCATTGGACTTACAATCAAAAACTTCAAATTTGAAAAACTACCATACATCATCATCACATTCATGTCTTTGTATATTGGGTTGCGATTCGTCAGACTTTTCATCTACAACTTAGTGATAAACTGGATAGAAACAACGAACATTGTTTTCTTATAACACAAACGCTCACAACTGTGGGCGTTTTTTAAATGCAAAAATACAAAATTACACAAAAAAATTAAAAAGGTAAGCTCATAAAAGCCTACCTTTTTAAATAGAGAATTTTAAATGAAATGGTTAGTTAGCTAATTTGTATGTGATAATTACAGGTGTTTTGTCAGCTGGAACTGAATCAGCCAAAGTGTATTTTACTCCGTCTTTTTCGTCAGAGCCGATTAATTGTGATGCGTTTGAAGTTATTCCTAAAGGACAACTTTGTAAGCATGTCATGCAACCTGTATTCATATCTTTTGCTGGTTTTTGGTTACCACCAAATCTGATGTCGATTTCTTTTTCCTGAAGAATCTTTGATTACGTCGTTGATTCCCAATTCGTTGTCAGAACCTTGGAATTTGAATGAAATATCGATCTTGTCACCTTTAACGGCTTCTTTTCCCATGTTATCCATTGTAACGTTGTTGCCTGGTTTTGCACCGATTTTTTCTAATGCATCATACAAATCATTTTGGTTAGAATAAGATACAAACATTGATTGTTCGTTGTTCTTACCTGATTTTGCAACGATAGCATGCATTGTGCTTTCGTTTTTGAATTTATCGTTAACTTCAGCGTAAACTTTGATTTGTTTGTTAGCTTCGTCAACAATCATAGGATTATCAGCAGTTGGTTCTTGTGCTTCTTCCTTCTTTTCTTCAGTCTTTTCTTCAGTTTTTTCTTCTTTCTTTTCTTCAGTTTTTTCTACTGTCTTTTGTTCTGTAGAAGAAGTTTGTTTATTATCTTCCTTAGAACATCCTGCGAACATCAAATTTGCCATTAATAATAATGCCAAAATTTTGAATTTCTTCATTAAAGTCATCTCTTTTCTTAAAATTTTTTATTGTTATTTGTTTCTTCATTAATACTATAGCTATATTTTATCATAGTTTCATCACTTCATTTATTGTAAAATCTAATAAATAACATACTATTTATAAGCTGAGTAAATAAATGAAATCTACGGTATAATAATGAAAGAGGTGATATTTGTGAAAAAATACGGAGAAGACGTGGCAATTGTAGAGGAAAATCCTAAACCTAAGAAAATTTACGACAATAATCTACGTCAAGGTGAAGAAATCGTAATAAAAAAGGGAACACCTACTATTAAAAAATTGTACTACGAAAATATCAACGGACAACCTACAATTAAAAAGGAAGAAATAATCGAAGAAGGCTCTCCAACGGTTATAAGAGTTGGAACAAAGGGGATTGTTAACGATTTGAATGTCTCAAAATCAGACATGTAATGTGATAAAATTCTACGTTTGTGGTATAGTATAAATAGAAATGAATTGTAAAATTCATTCAAAATTTACAAGGGGGAAAAATTATGGCAAGTTTAAAAGGTACAAAAACAGCTACTAATTTAATGGCAGCATTTGCAGGGGAAAGTCAAGCAAATATGCGTTATACATATTTTGCTAACACAGCAAAAAAAGAAGGCTACGTTCAAATTTCTATGATTTTTGAAGAAACAGCAAGAAATGAAATGGCTCACGCAAAAAGATTCATGAAATTCTTGGCTGAAGATTTACAAGACGCTGAAATAGAAATCGAAGCAGGATTTCCAGTTCACTTAGGAGACACTAAGACTAATCTTAAATCAGCAGCAGAAGGAGAACACTTCGAAAATTCTGAAATGTATCCAGAATTCTCAAAAATTGCTGAAGAAGAAGGATTCAAGGAAATCGCACGCGTATTCACTGAAATCGGAGAAGTTGAAGAAGCTCACGAAAAAAGATACAGAAAATTATTAGAAAACATCGAAAAAGAAAAAGTATTCGAAAGAGAAGAAGTTTACTTATGGAAATGCAACAACTGTGGCTACATTCACGAAGGTAAAACAGCACCTAAGAAATGCCCAGCATGTGATCACCCACAAGGATTCTTCGAAATCTTCAAAGAAACTTATTAAAATTAGACAATATTAGTAAAATTCAAAGTCCTCAAAGGTTACTTTTAAACCTCTGAGGACTTTTTGTCTTAAATATTACTAGTTTTTTCGCAAATAATATTCTTCGCTAAATTTCTTATCTTTGCCTTGATGCTTTCTATATTAATCACGATAATACCTCTATATATTTTCTAATGTCTTCTTCTATATTAAATATCCTACTGTATTTAATAAGTCTTCTTAGATTTTTGTTATTTGATTTAAAATATCTTGTAATTCCATCCGTGAAAATTTGAGTATCAATTTTTTTCCTGTTGATTACGATATCGCAAATCGTCCTATCAATATCGTAGACAGCAACGCTATTTCCCAATGGAGTTTCAATTTCTGAAATTCCCACATCAAAAAAATCTTTCTGAATATAATGCAACTTCAAATTATTATATCTTTTTTTAATATGACTTGCATTATAACCCTGAGGCACGGATATATGAAAAATATTTGGCGTTCTGTCTGATAAATCATGAAGGTATAACGCTGTTTGATGTGAAAAAACAATCCTCTTGCTTTTAGAAGAAATCAGAACGAAATCATCAGTAAGTTCACCGTTGACTTGGTAAACTCCAGGGCGTAGCCTCTCCAATTTGCCGACATTTGATAAATCTGACAAAAATTGTCTGTGATAGCCAAGTTTCATCGCATCTTCATTAGTAATTATTGAATTATTTTCTAAATGATTTTTCAATGAATTCATATATCTCACCGTCACTTTCGCTTTAATTATACAATATTAAAGCAAAACTGTAAACAACAACCCTCCAAGTCAACAAAATTTTACGTAAAATTTGCCAAGATTTTACTAAAAACATTGACAATTGGCGAAAATTGGTATATAATTTCGTTGTAATTATTTATCTATGGGTACCAAATATAATTATTTGGTAGTTTTTATCTGATGACTATTGCTCGATAAAGAGCCTGGAAAGGATCTGATGTGATACTCTTATAGGCTAAAAAGAACAATAAGGTTCAGAGTTTTTACAAGAAAAAATCAGCAAACAAAAAAGCATCAAAACCAGAGATTGCAAAGGCAAGTTAAACTTGAACCGCAGTCTTTTTTTCGTGGTCAATTTTAACTTCCTAAATTTCTAAACGGGGGAAGATAAAATGCTTAGTAGAATGCTAAAATTTTTCGGATTAACTAAAAAAGGATTAATAAAAATAATCCTAGGATGTGCTATCATGGCGTTTGCAGTAGTGAACGTACATAAACAATCAGGCGTGACTGAGGGCGGAGTGCTTGGAATGATGTTGTTTTTGAACAAAGTCTTCGGATTTGATCAATCAATAACATCGGTAATATTAGATGTAAGCTGCTACGTTCTTGGATTTTCGATAATGGGATTTGATTTTGTGAAGAAAGCTTTCGTAGCTACAATATCATTTGCCGTATTTGCGAAATTCTTCAATCTTATTGGGCCGGTGTTGCCAAGTATGTACGATGTGCCATTGTTAGCAAGTATTGTCGGAGGAATCTGCATCGGATTGGGATGCGGACTTGTAGTAAGTGAAGGTGGAGCAGCAGGTGGAGACGACGCACTAGCAATGACGATTTCTACAAAATCGGGACTCAAAATATCATTAGCGTATTTGTTCTCAGATATAATAGTGTTGGCACTGTCACTTATGTATATTCCAGTCGACAGAATTATGTTCTCACTTTTGACAACTGTAATATCATCATTTTTGATAGGACAATTCGAAGTGGAACTTCCAAATCCAGAAATCAAAATGGCAAATCAAGCCGTATCAAAAGCTTAAAACAATCAAGCCTTGTGCTTGATTGTTTTATTGCTTTAAATTAATAAGTTAAAATTATTTACAAATACAATAACAAGATATATAATTGGGTTAAGAAAACGATGTGCAAAATCAAAGGAGGGGTTTATGAGACTAAAAGACAATAAAATAATAATCCTATTGATGTTTCTGACTAGTTCGATATTGATATTTGGATTTAATTATTTATATGGGAACAACAGAAAACCTTCTCCTTATTTTATGAGTGATAACTTTATAGCTTTTGAATCAAACAATAATAATCATAGCCTTGACTTTCTTAATATGAATGAAAACATATCAGTTGTAGCTGAAATAAAAAACTCCAAAGATGTTGCAATATATGATCCAGTGATGAAATACTATATGGGTTCTACAAAAATAATTGATCCAACTACATTTAGGTATTTTTCAAAAGAAGATTACAAAAACAAAAATAATGTGTCTATTTTGATATATCCAGTGAGTTATTTTGTAGAAGGGAAAATATCGGGTTATGATAAAAAAGAAATAGAAGATAAGTATCATACTGAGATAATTAATATGTTTGATGTTCAATCTTTCATTGCTAATGATGGAAAAGTCGATGTAGTGAGAAATCTATTCACAATTAAACCAGAAAATATTTCAACTCTTTACATAGACTCTAGTGATGAAAAATCATTAAAATCGATTGCGAATTCTCTTGAAAAAATCGGATACAAGAGAAAAGAAATCGACATGTACGACAAGCTTACTTTGAGGGATTTAATAAAGTCATATCCAGAATACAAGGTGTATGCTCAGTTTATTATTAATAGCACGGTCATGGCTTTCGCAATGTACGCAATTTCATTGTGGATGTTTTTGAACAAATACAAGAAATTCGTAATTATAAGCGCAAATTTTGGTGCAAAACTAAAAGACATCATAAAGATGTTCATTGAAAAAGCCTTGGCGTATAGTTTTATAACATGTGCAATATCAACAGCGTTGACTTATGGATATCTTACAATTATTAATGAAAACAAAATTACGATTTTTCTGATATTGCAATTACAGATTATTTTAATAATATTGACAGTGATTTTGAGTGCTTTAAGAGCTAAACTCAGCTACGATGAGTTTGAAAAAGAGGTCTTGTATGATAAAAGATAATATTAAACTAGGGCTAATGGATGTTTTCAGAAATAAAGTTGTGTTTTGTTTGATGGTGCTTTTAATTTTCTCATTGGGAACAATCGTGGAATCTGCAACAGATTCTTATTTGAGAAATAAGTTCATGGAGTTTCAATTAAGTGAACAGCCTTCATATAGCGCTGTTGTGTTACAGACAACTGATGATAAGGGATATGATTATTCGAATACTTATGGAAAAAAACTGGACGATATATTTCCGAAAAACGGGCGTACTTATTCCACGAATTCATCACTTTGTAGAAATTGTGATACAGATATAATTGTGTTGTATGGAAAACTCAACAAAAACACTAATAGCAGAGTTTTTTGGTTAGTTGACAGTAAAAATGTGACTGACTTGAAGAATGAGGTGGGATTTGAAGTAGTTTCTCATGATGAGATGGATTTTGATATGATGAATCAAGAAATCAAAAGCTATATAGATTATGACAAAAGAGTATTATTGGAGATAAAATCCGATAAATATAAAAACGTTAGTGGCTACAAGTTTCAAGATGCAGATATACTTGATTTAATTGAGAATGCAAAGTTTTCAGAGGATGAGATAAATAAAGGTGTTGACAAAGAATTTGAAAAGATTTTCGACGGGAACAAGCTAATGGTCATCAATAATATAAATAAAAAACACGACGACGATGAAAATACATACATCTTCAAATACGTTGGTGTGTATTGTCTGATTACGATGGGTATAACGATATTGGGTTTTGTGATTTTCTTCAAATATATGCTAAAAAGCTTACAAAAAGAATACAAAATCCACATTTTATCAGGAGCTAGAACCAAGGATATTATGGCGCGAAACTCCGTTTTCGTAGTTTTAGTAAATGTTGCAGTATTCTGTTTAATTTTCGTATTAAACGGATTTGCAATTAATACTTTTTCGGTAGTGGCGTTTATTTACATGATTTTATGTATAGTGATATTAGAAATAATTATGTATTTGATTTTGAAAAGAAGCGATCTGATTGATTTGATAGGTGATTGATTATGATAGAAATAAAAAATTTGACCAAAAAATTCGACACAAATGGTGAAGAACTTCTTGTATTGGATAATGCTGAAATGAATATAAATGATGGGGACAATATCATTATTTCAGGAGAAAACGGAGCAGGTAAGACCACTTTTTTGAAGATTGTGGGTTTGTTGGATAGGAAATATTCAGGAGATTATATTCTGGATTCCAAATCAGTTGGGGATTTTACCGAAGAAGATATGTCTAAATACAGGAATGAAGTGTTTGGGTTTATTTTTCAGGAATACAATTTGATAGAATCAGAGACTACCTACGATAATATTCTCATACCATTAATTTACTCATCAAAATACAAAAGAGCTGACAGGAAACAAAGAATTCAAGAGATTAGCGAAGAATTTGAAATAACGGAGATTTTGAACAAAAAAGTAAAGTATTTGTCAGGTGGGGAAAGGCAAAAAGTGACCATTGCAAGAGCTTTGGTGAATGAGCCGTCTGTTATTCTAATGGATGAGCCATCGAATACACTTAATCTGAGAATGAAGGACAAGCTGATAGAATATATCGAAGTTTTGAGAAGAAAATCGAAAACTATCGTAGTTGTGAGTCACGACAAGTATTTGACTGATAATTTGAAAAAACAAGATTTTGTGGAATATGAACTGGATGATGGAAAGTTTCACAAAATTGGAGAATAATTTTACTGATAAAATCAAGCCTTGTGCTTGATTTTTAATTGCAAGAAAATTTGGGTATATATAATTAACTGGAGGTTTTTATGGAGAATACAAAAAAACTAAAATTTTCTAATCTTTTAATTGCGATTTTACAAGGAGTTATCCTTTTACTTTTGTTCGTAATTCCAGAGCTTGTTGTTGGAGTGATTGGAGGAATTGTTGCCAAGCTTATAGGTTTTGATGGTAATTTCCAAGATTTTTATGCGAAAAACGGGGCGGCTTTTCTTCTATGTGGACAAATCCTGAGGATTATTATTTTCCTTTTAATCATTAAATTTAGAACGAAGATTTTTCAAACGAAATACAATAGGGATTACTTAAAGAAAAGAAAGATTTCTTTTTCTGAAATCGTGAAGCTTTTCGTGGTGGGAATTGGTCTTATGGGTCTTATCAATATTACTGTTGCTTTGATGATGTATTTGGGCAAATTCTTCCCACAAATCGTGTCCAGCCTTGAAGTATACAACAAGGCATCTGAAGAATTGATGAAGGGCAATATGATGTTGTCGATTCTTGCTATTACGATTTTCGCTCCGATTTCAGAGGAGTTGATGTTGCGTGGGACTTTATTCACAGAAAACGAACGACTTCTTCCTTATAAATGGGCGATTATTCTGAATGGAATTGTGTTCGGAGTGTTCCATTTTAATTTGTTCCAAGGAGCGTATGCATTAATCGGAGGGATTGTGATTTGTGCGGTGTATTATTACACAGAAAGCATTTACGCATCCATTCTTCTTCACATGATTAACAACACTTTTAGCATGGTTATTTCTTCGAATGAGGCTGTGGTTCAAAGTTTTTCTTCGATTTTTGGAATTGTAATGCTTGTGTGTATAGTTTTGATGTTTGTTTTCTTGAAAGATTTTAAAAAGAAGAGAGAACTTAGACATTTGAATTACGAAGATTTAAAAGAATAAATTTGAAATTATCGACAAACCTTGATGCGTAAATACGCATTGAGGTTTTTTATTGTGAAATTGTTGGTGTTGATTTTTTTGTTGAAAAACTATAGTATAATAGCAGTAAGTGAGGTTAGATTATGATTTATTTGGATTATGCGGCGACATCTTTGAAAAGGGTGGAGCTTATTGAATATATTATGAATAATATGATGGATTTTGATGCGAATGCTGATAGTATTCACAAAATGGGAAGACTTGCGAAGAAGACTTTGGAGAATTCCCGTCACGAGATTGCGAAGTTTTTGAATACTTCTGATGATAGGATTGTGTTCACAAGCGGTGCGAGTGAATCCAACAATTATATTATCAATAATTTTTCTGATGAGAATTACGATATTATAACTTCTAAGATTGAACATCCATCTATTTTGAATCCACTAGATCACAACAAATCTAATGTAATTTTGATAGATGCACAACAAAACGGTGTGGTTGATTGCGATGAAATTATTCGAAATATCACACTTAATACAAAGCTAATTATTCTTCAACATGTAAACAATGAAACGGGAGCTATCCAGCCTGTGAAAAAACTTGGAGAATATTTGAAGGATACGGAGGTTTGGTATCATATCGATGCGACTCAATCGGTGGGTCATGTGGATGTCGATGTTGAGGATTTGCACTGCGATTCGTTGTCGTTTTCAGGACACAAACTAGGAGGACTCAACGGATTCGGGGTGTTGTATATAAGGAAGGATTTGAATAATCTGATTTATGCAGGTGAGCAAGAAAATTACAGAAGAGGTGGCACTTCTTTTGTGATGGGGGCATTTACTTTGGAGAAATCTCTTTTAAAATCTGTCGAAGAACGTGAGTATATTGCAAATTTGAAGAAGATTTTCATTGAAAACATCAAATTTGATTACGAAATTAATGGTAACGTGGACAATTCTGCATCTCACATTTTGAACTTGTACATTCCATTTGAGAAGAATGATTTCTTGTTGACTTATTTGGATATGCACGGAATTTGCGTGTCGGCAGGATCTGCTTGTTCTGCAGGTAGCATCACGAATTCACATGTGATTGAAAATATGTACGACGGACAAAGGGCAGAGCATTCGGTGAGGTTTAGCTTTGGTTTTAAAAATACAGAAGAAGAAATATTGAAGGCAGTAAATGTGTTAAATGATTTGTACGAAAAAGGAAAATACAATGGATAATTCGAAAATAAAAGTAGTGGTAGGAATAAGTGGGGGCGTGGATTCGTCAGTGGCAGCGCTTCTGTTGAAACAACAAGGCTATGATGTCGTGGGGATTTTCATGAAAAATTGGGACGAGACTGATGAAAATGGCGTATGCACAGCAGAAGAAGATTACAAGGATGCAGTGGCTGTTGCAAATCAAATCGGCATCGATTATTATTCGATTAATTTTGAGAAGGAATACTACGATAGGGTGTTCACTTATTTCTTGGACGAATACAAAAAAGGAAGAACTCCCAATCCCGACATAATGTGCAACAAGGAAATCAAATTCAAAGCGTTCTTGGATTTTGCGATGAAACTTGGCGCAGATTATGTGGCGACGGGTCACTATGCGAGAATCGAACGATGTGATGACGGAGTGAAGCTACTTCGTGGGCTTGATAATAACAAGGATCAGACGTATTTTCTAAGCCAACTTACGCAAGACCAAATCAAAAACGTAATGTTTCCAGTTGGAGAGCTTCAAAAAAAAGAAGTGCGTGAGATAGCGAAGAAATACAATTTGGCTACGGCTGACAAGAAAGATTCTACGGGAATTTGTTTCATCGGAGAGAGAAACTTCAACGAATTTTTGTCACATTATTTACCAGCAAAACAAGGAAACATCGTAGATGTCGATGGAAATATAATGGGCAAACACAACGGGCTTATGTATCACACAATCGGTCAACGAAGAGGACTTGGAATTGGCGGAGACGGAGCAGCGTGGTTTGTGTGCGGAAAAAACTTGGAGAAAAATGAACTAATCGTATGCCAAGGAGAAGACAACCCACTACTGTACTCCAACAAATTATACGCCAGTCAATTTGAAACATCGCTAAATCATTTGGATAGAAATGAGTTTGATTGCACAGCGAAATTCAGATACAGACAAAAAGACATCAAAGCGCACGTCAAATTCATAGACGACACGCATGTGGAAGTCACATATGACGACACAAAAGCCGTAACACCAGGACAAGCAGCAGTGTTCTACGACGGCGAAGTGTGCATCGGCTCTGCGATAATAGATGAAGTGTACAATGGAGATAAAAAATTAATGGTGTAAAACAGTCCACTAGGTTGTAAAATCTGGTGGATTTTTTGAATTGTTACAATATGTCAAATAGTGAATAAATTGACGATATTTGTGGTAAATATTGTATAAGAAGGAGAGTAGACTATGCAAAAACAAGAAATAAAAGAAGCAATTGATGTGTGTGATGATTTGGTAATAAAACTTGAAGATGTACTTAACGATTTGAAATCGGCGAAAAACTGGGCGATGGCAGATTTTATATTTGGTGATGGTATGATTGGTTTTTTCAAGAGAAGCAAAATGGAAAAAGCACAAAGCAAACTTCACTTAATCGAAAATCTGTCACTAAGATTGCAAAAAGAATTGTCGGACATTCACGTAGAATTGGAAGATTTTGGAGATTTGTATTCAATGAAAGATTTTATGCTAGACATTGTGTTTGACAACCCATTTACAGATTGGAGAATTAGGAAAGAAATTAATCAAGTGTACGATTCAACTTATGAATATTTGGAAAACATTGAAATGTTGAGAGATAACTTAACAAAAGAATACAATAAATTGTAAAAGAAAAAATGTATGATAACGATGTACATCGGTCTAGGATTGATTGTTACAAAATGTCAAAGAATGGTTTTATTGTTGATTTTTCAAAAAAAAAAAAATATAATTAAGTTAACGATAAAGCTATAGTAACGATTTATAAAAAGGTTTTCACGAAAAAAAGGAGGAGTATCATGAAAAATGATAAAAAATTTACAATTGTGGCAATACTTTTTGCAATATCACTTGTGTGCAATGCGTATTTTCTAACTAACATGACAAAGGCTGACGATGCTGACACTCATAGAATAATTGAAAGATACGTCAAGGAAAATCCCGAAAAAGAAGACGATACTTTAATTAAAGCTACATTAGAAAAGTTTGCCAAGGACGAAGAACATTTGGTATTGACTCAAGATGGCAAAGACGTAACCAAAGAGCACGAAGATAAGTTGTTGGAATTCAACAAAAATCAAGACTATAAAGCAGCCAAAGAATACGTCCTCAATGAAAACATATCAATCGGTTATTCAGATGACAATATAAAATAGACAATTAGTAGTTAAGTATATAATTAAATCTACTATGAAAACAAGAAAAATAATTTTAATGTTAATACTTGCTTTTATTGCGGTAGTGTTATGTATAGTATATGTTGCAAGATCGAATAATAATACTAGTGATTTATCAGAAATTAACTCGTCAATTGAAACTTATAAAGTAAGATTTGTAAGCGATAGGGGTTTTGGAAATGATAGGTTTGACATTTATTCTTTTTCATTGAAGAGTCAGGATAATCTCAAAGATTTTAGGCAAAAGAATGACGAACTCGATCAGATTTTTGATAATAATTTTGAGACTATGATGGTATCTGAACAAGGAAAAAACAATCAAATACAAGAATTAAAAGCAGATATTGAGAAATTAAAAAAGTCAAAGCATATACTTTTTAAGTATGTTGAAAAAGATGGAACAAAAAAATTATATTTGTATGATAAAAATACCAATAAAGGTTATTGTATGATATTGACAATATAAAATAGAAAACAAAAATAGCAGCTCATGGCTGCTATTTTACTTTACTACGACTTGTCTGGCTTGAAAAAGGAAACATAACAAAGGGGCTCGAACATATATTAATAAGACATGAAGAAGATTTAAAAAGGAAATTTGGATTAAGAAAAGAAGGTATTCCAAGTTTTGTTAAAGATGTGTTTACAAATGGTACTAAGCTAAGTAGTAAATTAAAAATTGGTGGGTATCAAAAAGAATATCTTTATAAAGGCAAGCATATTATTATTTCAGGAGTGGGAACTAATGGATTTATTGCTTCAATATATCTAAAATAAAATGGAGGTCATCAATGAATAAAAAAAATATAAGAATTATGTTTGATATATGGGCTGGTCCTATATGGGGTTGTTACTATGACGAAGATAAAAAAGAGTATGATTATTATATTAAATCAATCTCTAATGACAAAGAATTGATGAAATTACATCAAGAATTACAAGATTTATATTCTTCATATTACCATTTTGATTATAAAGGAGAAGCTTGTTATTTTGATAAGGAACAAGAAAAAAAGATAAATATAAAATGCTTGATTTATTAGAAAAGCTTAGAAAAAGACTTGATGAATTAGACGACGGCACTTTTGTAATCGAAGATAGAGAAACTGAAAGAGTTAAAAATTTATAATGAATATACTAGATAAAGTCAAAACTTTAGTTGAAAAAGATGGATATACCATAGATGTGGTAACTTATGAAACAAAGGAACTCGAATTATTTTAACACATTTGTTGTTTTTGAATTTAAAAGGCTGTGAGCATTTAAGCTCACAGCCTTTTATCTTACTACATAAGGACTTTCTAAATCAGTTTTTCTAAAATCCATAATCCTATAAGCCAACGCTGCTATTTTACTTTACTACGACTTGTACTCCTTTGAGTATGTCGAATGTTTCTTTGTTTAGTTTTTCATCGAAGCTATCAGTCAAGTTCTTGTCGACTATTACAGTTGCTTCTGGGTTGAATGTTTTGGCGAGTATTGCGTTGGAAAGTATGCAAATGTTGGATACAAGTCCGCACAATTCTATTTCAGAAAATTCGTGTTCTCTTAAGTAATCGCAAAGTTCAATGCTACCGAATGTTGGTTTTTCGATTAGTATGTCGTCTTTTTCGACCAAATCAGCTATCTTTCCGTACAGTTTGTGTCCATTACTTCCTTTAATACAGTGTTCTACTGGGAGGAATTTGCCTTCTTGTGTGTTCAAATAATTTTCTTCGTGAGTATCAAATGTGAATATGATTTGTTCATTGTCTTCTCTTGCTTTTTTGATTCTGTCACAGATTTTGTCTTCGAGTTTGTTTGCGTCGTCGAATCCTAAAGCTCCATCCACGAAATCATTTTGAAAATCTACTACGATTAAAAGTTTGTTCATATATGTCACTCCTTTAAGTTATTATATCTCAAATACAAAATTTTTTACAATAAGTGTTTAAATTATCAAAAGATTGGTATATAATCATAAAGGTTAGGAAAATAAAATTAAACAATCAATCGGCAGAAAAATAATGTTTGGTTGATTTTTATGAAGGAGAAAATATGGACAAAATATATATTACTGGTCACAAAAACCCTGATACGGATTCTATCTGTGCGGCGTTAGCTTATCAAGAGTTGAAGAAAAGAACTGGAGAAGAAAACGTCGAAGCGATAAGACTTGGCGATGTTAGCAGGGAAACTCAATTCGTGTTGGATTATTTCGGAGTAGAAGCTCCAACTTTCATGGATTCTATGAAGCCACAAATCAAAGACATTAGCTTTGATGCTGCAATGTGCGTATCGCAACATGCAAGTCTTTACAAGGCGATGAATTTGATGCAAGAAAAAAAGGTAGCTAGTTTGCCCGTAATCGACATCGAAGAAAGACTTCTTGGAGTTGTGTCTTTGTCAGACATTACAAAATGCTACATGGATGTGTGGGATGACCAAATCCTATCTCATTCAAATACTCCAGTTGAAAACATCATCGACGTTTTGAGCGCAAATATTTTGAATATTCCAGCAGAAGACAGAGCGTTATCCGGAAAAATGGTCGTAGGAGCGATGGATCCGAAACAAATGGCAAAGTATTTGGAAGAAGATGACATCGTGATTTTAGGTAACAGAGAAGACTCACAAGTAGATGCCATAGATAAGAATGTGTCCATGATTATACTTACTGGTGGCAACAAATTATCAGATGAATTGATAGAAAAAGCAAAACAAAAAGACATAATAGTAATTTCTACGGAATTTCAAACATACATGGCAGCACGTCTTCTTCCACAATCTGTGCCTGTAAATTACGTTATGACAAGAGATGAAGTGGTTAATTTCACATTGACAGACACTGTTGAAGATGTTAAAAACACAATGTCCAAGACAAGATACAGATCATATCCAGTAGTCGACAATCAAAACAAAGTTGTGGGAAATATTTCCAGATATCACGTTATCAATGAAGAAAAGAAAAAGTTAATCTTGGTGGATCACAATGAAAGAAACCAATCAGTTGATGATATGGAATGCTGCGACATCACAGAAATCATCGACCACCACAGAGTTGCAAATGTAGCTACACAAAACCCAGTTTATTTCAGAAACGAACCTGTTGGATCAACTTGTACAATTCTTTCCAAAATGTTCTTGGAAAAAGGAATTGTTCCTACAAGACAAACTGCGGGATTGTTGTGTTCAGCGATTATTTCCGACACATTGTTGTTCAGATCTCCAACTGCAACTGAAACAGATAGAATGATTTTGGAAAGAATGGCAAAAATCGCCAACATCAACCCAGAAGAATTTGCGATGGAAATGTTCAAAGCAGGAACATCTCTAGAAGGAAAATCACCAGCAGATTTGTTAAACACTGATGTTAAGACATTCAACATCGAATCATACACTTGTAGAGTAGCGCAAATCTTCTCAATGGATTTGGATAATCTCGGCAAAATCAAAGACAGTTTACTCGAAGAAATGAACAAAATTAGAAACGACAAGAAAGAAGCTACATTTGTACTAATTCTTACAGATATCTTCAGAGAAGAGAGCGAAGTTTTGGTTTCTGGAATGTTCCAAGAACAATTAGCAGGGGCGTTCGATACTAAAATCGACAACAATTCATTCTTGGCTAAGGGTCTTCTTTCAAGAAAAAAACAAATGATCCCAAAACTTAACCAAGCTGTGTTAAAATATATCCAAGAGAATTAATTTGAAAGGGAGAGATAAATTGAAAATTACAATTTTAGGGGCAGGAGCAATGGGTTGTATGCTTGCAAAAGCAATCGAATCTCCTGGTAACGAAGTCAATTTAGTGGATCCATATGAAGCTCACATGGAAAAAATCAGAAAAGATGGAATCAGAATTATCGACAGAACTGGCGGCGAAAGCACAGTAAAAGTAACATCTGCAAACACATCTTCACAAGATTTGGAAGTTCAAGATGTTGTTGTAATCCTTGTAAAAGGATACGATACAGAAAAGATTTTGACTGAAAATATGAACATCATAGGCGATAAAACAGTCGTAATGACATTGCAAAACGGAATAGGCAATGTGGATATTTTGAAAAAATACATCAAAGAAGAAAACATCGCACAAGGAATTATGTTCATCTCTGCATCTATCGAAGAACCAGGAGTTATAAGTGCAGGATACGACAGCGACAAAACAAATGTAATATTTGGTGCTATCAATGAAAACCACGACGATAAATTGTTCCACGAAATCGAAAAAACATTTAGCATGAACGACATCAAAACAGAATTAAACCCAGATGTAGACAGAATAATGTGGAGAAAATTATACATCAACGCAATCTACAATCTACCTTGCGCAGTAATGCATTTGTCCACAAAATACACTAGAACTGACGAAAATTCCGTAGCAATTTTAAAAGCTATCTCAGATGAATTCATAGCCGTTACTGACAAATTGGGCTACAATTTCGACGGCGACAAACTTTTCAGAAAATACGTCACAGATGCATTCGAAGAATACGGAGATATATTGCCATCTGCAGCACAAGACACACAAAAACACAGAAAAACTGAAGCAGAATTCTTGAATGGAGCAATCGTAAGACAAGCGAAAAAACTTGGACTTGAAGCACCAGTTAATGAAACAATCTACAGATTAGCAATGGTTCAAATGAACAACTACGATAATATGTTTAGTTTGTAAAATAAAATACGACAATTATTGCCACCAATAATTTTGGGATTTATCCAATTTTATTGGTGGTTTTTGTTTGTTAAAATAATAAAGCATATAATGCAACATTAAATTTATTTTACAAAAGTATTGCGTTTTTTAAGAAATTTTTTTATAATAAAAAGCGATACTGATAATCAAAACCATTTGAGAGCTGATGAATAGTTCTTAAGTTGGAAAATATTAGTATAAATTTCTTATAGAAAGGGAAAATATGGATAGAGATAAATTAAAAAAATATTTATCTTTTACTCTTGCTACATTAGTAACAGTTGCGATGGCGTTTTCTATTATTTCTTATAATAAAAAACACAAGATAAATTACGCTACAAACAACAAAACACAAATAGCATCTGGTAGTAATGTAGAGGGATTAAAGGACGGAGAATACGAAGGAAATAGCCAGGGATACGGTGGAGATTTCAAGGTCAAAATTAAAATAAAAAATGGAGAGTTGTCGGCGATTAATGTCGTAACAAACAATGAAACACCTGAATATTACGAAAAAGCATCTGTAATTATTGCGCAGATTTTGGAAAAAGGAAACACCGATGTGGACTCGATTTCAGGAGCGACGATTTCATCTGAAGCGATTAAAAATGCTATAAATGATGCGCTACATAAAGCTGGTTCAAAAAAAGAAGCACCAAAACTAGCACAAAAAACACAAAAACATAACACACCAAATGTATCCACAAAAGGACTAAAAGATGGAGTGTACGAAGCAAGTTCCAATGGTTATGGTGGAAGATTAGCAGTAAGGGTCACAGTAAAAAGCGGCAAATTGACTGATATTGATGTGATTTCAAATAACGAAACGCCGTCGTATTTTAACAGAGCATCTTCTGTGATCGATAGAATTTTAAGCACAGGAAGTGTGAATGTGGATTCTGTTGCAGGAGCGACGATATCTTCAAACGCAATCAAACAAGCAGTATCCAAAGCGTTGGCACAAGCAGGTTCCAAGGAAAAAGCGAAGATTTCAAAAGTAAATCCAAACGCAAAATCAGGCAAGAAAAGCATCAGAAATCTTGTCGGAAAAATTTCCGTAGGAAGCAAACAAATAAAAGATGGTCAGTACATAGGAACCGCACAAGGTTTCAACGGGCCAATCAAAGTAAGAGTTACAGTAAAAGAAGGCTCAATTGCAAAAATAGAAATATTATCTCATCACGATGATAATCCATATTTCCAAAGAGCTTCTCGTGTAATTTCGAAAATTCTGGGTAAACCTGGGAAATCAGTGGACACGGTATCCACAGCGACATATTCAAGCAGAGGAATTATCAACGCGGTGAATAATGCTCTGTCAAAAGCAGGAGTATCGCCAAATATATCAAAGGAAAAATCAAAAAATTCTAAAGAAAAATCTTCAGGAAATAAAGACCAAGAAAAAGAAAATAACAAAAAACCACAAAACAACCCAGAAAATAATTCAAAAACGAATAGTAGTGGCAAAATAAATGACGCAAAACTAAAAGACGGTCAATACACAGGAGTTGCACAAGGATTCAGTGGACCAATCACAGTTAGAGTTACAATAGCCAATGGATCAATTACAAATGTGGAAATATTATCTCATAGTGATGATGCACCATATTTTGCAAAAGCAATGGCTGTAGTTTCAAGAATTCTTGGAAAACCTGGAAAAACGGTGGACACAGTATCACAAGCGACATACTCAAGCAGAGGAATTATAAATGCAGTCAACAACGCATTGTCAAAAGCAGGAGTAGCGCCAAACATATCAAAGGAAAATTCAGCAGGAAATTCTAAAGAAAATTCTCAAGGAAATTCGGGAAATAATAACGAAGAAAAACCACAAAACAATCCAGAAAAACCAGAAAATAATAACACAAACAGCAGCAGCAAAATAAATGATGCAAAACTAAAAGACGGTCAATACACAGGAATCGCACAAGGATTCAGTGGCCCAATAACAGTTAAAGTTACAATAACTAACGGATTAATCTCTGGTGTGGAAATAATATCTCACAGTGATGATGCACCATATTTTGCAAAAGCAATGGCTGTTATTTCGAGAATTCTTGGAAAACCTGGAAAAACGGTGGACACAGTATCACAAGCGACATATTCAAGCAGAGGAATTATAGGTGCAGTCAACAACGCATTGTCCAAAGCAGGAATTGCACCAAACGAATCTAATCAAAAACAAGAAAATAAACCAGAAAAAGAAAACAACGAACAACCAGACAATAAACAACCGGAAAAAGAAAATCCGAATAATAACAAGAAAGATAATGACAAGAATGACCCACAAAAAATTGACGACGCGTTGAAAAAATACTACAACAATAATCCATTGAGAGATGGAGAGTATAGCGGATGGGGCATCGGTTACATCAACACAAGGAAAACCAAGACCTACATCAAAGTTGAAAATGGCGAAATAATCGACATCAAAGTAGGTCAAGATTCGGAATACGGAGACGATATGGGTCCATTTAGAAAAAAAGCAGAGAAAGTTTTATCGTTCTTAAAAGGAAAAGAAGGACGACTCAATCTCGCAAAAATGGGATTATACCGCGAGTATTTCGAACAAATTAGAAACAGCAAAGATCCGAAATCAAAAGTAGAAGAATTATTTGGAAAACATTACAGCGCGCTTTTGAATGGACTTTCTGGAAACAACATTAAAACAGAATCTGATTTGACACTACTTTCAAGAGCCGTAAAAGCGTACATGTCAGACAAATACAACTCAAAAGAAATGTTCGACAGTATATCTGGTGCGACTGTGAGTGCAAGTGGAATCGCACAATCTACAAGAGAAGCGACAGCAAAATCGTCAAATGATTACAAGAACAATTCAGACGTCAAAGAAATCAAGATTATATCACCTAAAAACAAAACAATTGAAGTGAACAAAAACGATGCAGCAGATTTTTCTGAAATGAAGATTATTGTAATCAAAAAAGACGGTTCATCCGAAAAAATCGGCTGGACAGATTTTCAAGCCAATGGAATTTCAATTACAGATGACAAGGGCAACATAATTACTAATGATTTGTCAAGATATTCCGATACGAACGTAATCAAAGCAAAAGTTGTTCACGAAAAATCATTGTCATACGATGAGTTTAGAATTCTAATCGGAAACTACAGCAAGGATTATATCGTAGGATTGGAATACAGCGTCGACGGAATCAAATGGTACAGATTAGAAAACGCATCAAAAGATTTTGAAAATACGAACAACATCGCAGACAGACAAACAATTGATGCACCAACGTCATTTGAATTTTCAAAAATAAAACTTCGAGCAGTATCGAAAAACAACAAAAGATACGAATACACAACATCGAATGCTGCGATTAACAACACTCAAGCAAACTATTATTTAGCATCAAAAGACAATCCAAACTTACCTAATGTAATATTTGTAACATTCAAATTGTCTGGAGATGAATCTGACAAGAAATTCGTTGAGGACAAAGAAAAAGAAAATCACGAAGAAAAAGAACAAGAATCAAAAGAAGAAATAGAAGTAGACCAAAAAGTAATCGACACGAGCTTGATGGATTCCAACGGACAAAAATGGATAGAAGGAAAACCAATCAGACCGGCGACAGTGACAAGCTTGGATAAGGACGCGAAAATAATAGCGAAAATAGACGGATTGCCACAAGGATTATCATTTGACGGAACGACAATAACGGGAACACCACAAGTAAACGTAGAAGGATGGCCGGAAGATGGAAGTGGATTTAAAACAATAACACTAAAATTAAAAGCCGAAAAAAATGGCAAAATATTAGTGAGAACATTGACATATTGGTTGTATAGTGACAAAGACCGTGACGGAATATCAGACGATGATGACTTAGACCATGGAGAAAAATTCACACCGCAAAGAAATGGAGCGTCACCAATAATAGTCAACGGAACAAAACCAACCATAGAAGACTTCAAAAAGAAATTCTCCAACATTCCACAAGATGGATCGGTAGAAGTAACGCTTGAAAAAGAACCAGATTATACAAAAGCGAGTGAACTTCCACAAAGAGTTAACCTGATTTTCAAAGTCAAAGGAATAAAAGAAGTTGGAAAAAGCTATGTGATGGTAATAGTGAAAAAACCAGCCGACAAAAAAGCTGAACAAGAAACTAAAGAAGAAATTCCTGTAAATCAAAAAGTAATTGACACAAGCTTGATGGATTCCAACGGACAAAAATGGATCGAAGGAAAACCAATCAGACCAGCGACAGTGACAAGTTTGGACAAGGATGCGAAAATAATTGCAAAAATAGATGGATTGCCACAAGGATTATCATTTGACGGGACGACGATAACAGGAACACCACAAGTAAGTGCAGAAGGATGGCCGGAAGATGGAAGTGGATTTAAAACAATAACACTAAAATTAAAAGCCGAAAAAAACGGTAAAATATTAGTGAGAACATTGACATATTGGTTGTATCGTGACAAAGACCGTGATGGAATATCAGATGATGATGACTTAGACCATGGAGAAAAATTCACACCACAAAGAAATGGAGCACAGCCAATAATAGTCAACGGCAAAAAGCCAACCATAGAAGATTACAAGTCCAAGTTCTCAAACATCCCACAAGATGGTTCGGTAGAGGTAACACTTGAAAAAGAACCTGATTATACAAAAGTAGGACAATTTAGAGTTAACATAATATTTAAACTTAGAAAAACACAAGAAATATCAAAATCTTATGTGTTTATTAAAATCGAGAAACCTGTTGTAGAAGAAAAAGACAATGAAAAAGAACCTGTAAAAGATTCTTCAGATAAAAAGTCAGAAAAATCTCAACCAAAAAATGAAAAAACAACTATAAAACTGATTTGAATATCGACACTAAAACACAAGATGAAAAACAAAAGAATTTGGAAAACTTGAAGGAGGAGATTAGATGACTTTAATAGTAGGAATACTTTTCACTATAATATTTTATAGCTTAACAGCCCAATCAATAAAAAAACATCCGGGGACATATTATGTAGGAATGTATGCGTGGACGGGACTAGTTGTGTGTTATTACAACATGGGTTACTACAGATATTTGCCAACTTGGTTCAACGATTATTTCATGAAAATATTCGCCAGAGGAATATTTGCAACGGCAACATTCATGATAGTAATGTTCTTAGGAACCGTTACAAAACACAATGATTTTTCAAAAAAACTGATGAGCATTCGTGGAGAAATGTCTATAATAGGAAGTTTATTGGTAATAAGCCACAACATAATATTTGGAATACACTATTTCCCAGTGCTATTCACAAATCCTTCATCCTTGCCAAAAAGAGAACTAATCGCATCAATAATAACAATATTTTTATTGTTGATGCTGATTCCGCTTTTCGTGACATCATTTAAGGTAGTTCGTAGAAAAATGAACGCTAAAAACTGGAAGAAACTTCAAAGAATGGCATATCCATTTTTTATAGGAATTTATGTGCATGTAATGGTGCTTTATTCAAATAATTGGAAAGCACACCTCTCTGGAGTTATCATATACACGTTGATTTTTGTGAGTTATGTGATATTGAGACTCAGAAAATCATTTTACAAGAAGAAAAAATCACAAAAACAGAGATAATTTAGTTTGTTTGTATAATAATAATGATATAATGTAGTTATCAAATAAGAAAGGAACTATTATTATGTCAACACAAGAAATTTACGAAATTACGAGAAATTATTCCGTAGTTACAGCGGTATTTCTAATCCTCAGCGTTTTCGGTATCTACTTATCATTAAAACGCAAAGACGATCATTTGCTAGGAATCGTAACAAGTGTATTTCAAATAGCAATATCATTTGCAATGTTGTGCATGAACTTCACAATAACTTTGCTACACGATGGAATGGGTGCAGATGACACAATGCTTGTGAATTTCTGCTTGTACGGATGGTTATTGGCATTAGTATTGATGGGATTAAGTGCAATAATAACCATTAGAAATATCTTAAAACAACGCAAAAAACAAACAAAATTGAATTACTAAAACAACGGCCACCAACAATTGTTGGTGGTTTTGCTGTCTACAATCATACAGATTGATTATTACCTGTAAATATTATAAAATAAATTAAAAACAGGAGGGAATATATGAAAAACAAATTCAAATTAATCGTTTGCGTCAGCTTTATGTTGGTATTATTTGCAAGTTGCAACCAAAAACAAGATGAGCTTACAAAAAAAGCCACAGGAGTTGAATCCAAAAACGTAACCACAGAAGAAGACAAACAAAAAGCCATCGAAGAATACGAACAAAACATCAAAGGCGTTAAGGAAATCAAAGTTGCAGAACTTGATGAAGTGAGTGCCGGAAAAGAAATCACAGTGTATCTTGGAAGAAAAACTTGCCCAGATTGTCAGAAGTTTTCAAAAGTATTCAAACCATTCGTATCCAAATATGAAATCTACTACATAGATAGCATCGCTGGAATCAAAAAATCCCCAGAAGATTTGAAGAAATTCAGAACTGACAACGACCTCAAAACAGTACCAGCAGTGTTTCGAGTTAAAGATGGGAAAATCATCGATAGAATGAACATCGACGACAAAGTGGGGACTACATCAGAAGAACTACAAAAATTTTTTGACAAGAAATAAGTCAAAGCCATAACTCGAGTTATGGCTTGTTTATTTATTAGGAGTTACTACCATACTTCTTTTCCAATCATTTTTCCCCAATCAATATCTTCTTTTTCATATTGCCCATTAAAATCTTCAAACAAATCTTCAATATTCATCTCATCATCAGATGAATTTTCGATTATTAGTTTGCTATCTTTAATTTTTAAATCCAAAATATCATCATCTTTCCAATTTAAATCATCCAAAATCGACATTGGAATTTGCAACAAATGAGAATCTTCACACCTATACAATTTGGTTTTCATAATTCCCCCCAAACGTTAAATTATTAATATATAGTATACGGATTTTTGTGATTTTTTCAACTACAATTTTTAATAATAATATTAAAATATTTTGGTACGAAAAAACAGCATAAAATCATAAATTTAAGTCTATTTTTCTTGACAAGAGAGCTTCAAATGATATACTTTATTTATTGATGATTCATATCAGAATGGAAGGTATTTTAATGGAAAATAAAACAAAAAAATATAAGATTAAATTAATAGCTTTCGTAGTAGCATTTTTATTGTTACTAGTTAGTGTTTTTGGATTTAACGCATACTTAAAGAAAAAAATAAAAAATCCAGAGATTGCAATGGGGTATATGTACATAAATCAAGATGAAGTTAATGATTCCCTATTGGCGATGGACCAAAAACTTCAAAAAAATAGTGTTCTAGTATTGGGATCTTCTGAGCTTTTTGCTTATGACAAGATAGCTTATCCTACACATCTTTTTAAAAGTGGAAAGTCGGATTTTAATATGATTTTATCGGGAAAAGGTCATATGCAATCTTTAATCCAAACAATTAAACTTGGGGCATATTCCGATTTGATTAAAAATAATAAAGTCGTTCTCATAGTTTCTCCACAATGGTTTCAATCTTCATCAGATGATAAAGCATCATTCGAAAGTGTGTTTTCTCAACCACTTTTTAAAGCTTTTTTAGAAAACAAGAATATTTCACCGGAATTAAAGGATGAAATTATAAAACAATCATTAAACAAAACAAAAGACGGAAGTGGATGTAGAAAGTACATTGAGAATGAATATAAATCTTTAATGAACAAAAGCTTATTTGACAAGGTAAATGGATTCTTTGAATCATATTTACTAAACTTAAGAAGCGAAGTTGATTTTTACAAAGCAAATAAGATTAAAAAATCGCCAAATGGTGAAAAAGTAAAAGTAGAAAATATTGATTTTGATGAATTATTAAATGTAGCTCAAACATCAGGGGAAAAAGAATCCAACAATAATGAGTTTGGAATAGAAAATAAATATTTTGAAAAATATATAAAGAAGGATTTTAAGGCATTTAAAAACGCTGATAATAATAAAAAACTTGACAATATCGATGAATTTGAAGAGTTAGAATTATTTTTGAAACTTTGTAAGGATTTGAAAATCGATGCAATGGTTGTAAATGTTCCTGTTAATGGTGCATGGTATGATTATGCAGGTTTTCCAAAAGAAGAACGAGAAAAATGTTATGCTAGTATCAATAATTTAGTAAAGAAATATGATCAAAAGGTAGCTGATTTTTCAGATAAAGAATATGAAAAATATTTCTTAAAAGATAAAATGCATTTAGGATGGAAAGGATGGGTTTATCTGGATGAAGCTGTTTACAAGTTTTATAAAGAAAATTAATAGTAATCCATTTTTATACTTTTTAGTATGGATGCTTGTTTTTTATTTTTTAATGCTTGCGCTATTTGCTATGAGAGTTTATAGTGTTAAAATTCAAGCGCCTGAATTTATTTATAGTCAGTTTTAGGAGAATATATGATTTTAGATTTAATAAAAGAAAGAGTTGATGAATTGCCAGAACAAGTAGCATTGTTATCTGGTGATAGCTCTATAACTTATAAAGAATTATGGGATAAATCTGATAGTCTTGCAGGATTTATTTCAGAAAATGTGGAAAACAAAAAGCCTATTATAGTTTATGGTCATAAATCTGTAAACATGATTGTATGCTTCTTAGCTTGTGTTAAAAGCGGTCATGCGTATGTTCCGTTGGACATATCCATGGCGAATGACCGTGTACAGGAAATAAAAGATTTAGTCGATAATGATTTCATCTTATCAACGGTTAAAACTGATATTTTTTCTGGTGAAGATTTGTTTTATGACGATTTTAATATAGAGACCAATACAGTAGAAGTAACAGAGGATAATTGGGTAAATCCAAGTGACACTTTTTATATAATTTTTACATCTGGAAGTACTGGCAAACCAAAAGGCGTCCAAATAAGTTCAGAAAATTTAACTAATTTTGTAAATTGGTCTATGAATTTAGGTTCTGAAGGAAATTTTAAGAAGAAGAAAAGTTTCTTGAATCAAGCTCCTTTTTCTTTTGATCTTTCAGTTATGGATTTATATACTTCTTTAGCTTCAGGAGGAAGGCTTTGCATATTAAATAAAGAAGTACAAAAAGATTCAACACTACTTATGAAAAGATTAGAAGATTATAATGTTGATATCTGGGTATCTACACCATCATTTGTCGAATTATGTCTTGCTGATAGTAAATTCAATGAAGACCTAATCACTAATATGGAAATTTTCTTGTTCTGTGGAGAAAAACTTAGTCCGAAAACAGCTTTGAGTTTAAAAAACAGATTTCCAAAAGCATCTGTAATCAATACTTATGGTCCTACTGAATCTACTGTAGCCGTTACAGGTGTTGAAATAACAAAAGATATTGCTCAAAATTCAGATTACTTACCTATAGGTATTGCAAAAGAAGGAACTGAAATCGAAATCTGGGATGAGGAAGGTAAAGTATTAAATGATGATGAAATTGGTGAAATAGTAATTTTAGGAGATACTGTAAGTAGTGGATATTTCCAAGATAAATCCAAAACAGATGAAGTTTTTGGACAAAAAGATGGAAAGAGATTTTATCGAACAGGAGATGCTGGATATCTTCATTCAGAAATGTTGTATTACAAGGGAAGAATAGATTTTCAGATAAAAATGCATGGGTACAGGATTGAGCTAGGAGATATAGAAAAAAACATGCTCAAACTAGACGGAGTTGATAATGTGTGTGTTTTACCTTATAGCAAACAAGATGTTGTTAAATATCTAATAGCTTTTGTGGCATCTAACAAACTAGACAATGACTACGAAACTAGGAAGAGCTTGCGTAATCAACTCAAAGAACTTTTACCAGATTATATGGTGCCTAAGAAAATTCAATTTATCGAAAAAATGCCGATTACAAATAATGGTAAAATAGATAGAAGAAAACTAATGGAGATGGTTTAATGGAACTTTTTGAAAATTCGGTATTTTTTGTAGCGCTTGCCATTTTAAGTATCCCTGCTATTTGCTTAGGTTTAATGGGCAAAAAAATTAAAGGATACGGAATTTTAGCAACTCTATTTTTTGTAATTGCAGCATTATATGATAAACCAAAACAGCTTTTGTATATTGTGAGTTTTTTAATATTTGAGTATATAATTATAAAATTATTCTTAAAACTTACGAGAATCAAAGAACAATCTGAGTCTGTTTATTTTGTTTTCTTGATACTATCAATATTGCCATTATTAATATACAAGTTTTCTTCATTAGTGGGTTATTCTATATTTGGATTTATTGGTATATCGTACATGACATTTAAGTGTATACAATATGTCATGGAAATTAAAGATGGTCTTATAAAAGAGGTTTCTGCAAGTAACTTCTTTTATTTGAATTTGTTTTTTCCCTCATTAATTTCTGGACCAATTGATAGATCTAGGAGATTTGATGATGATGTAAATAAATTAAAAAGCAAATCGGAATATATTGAGTTATTGACATCATGATTGCAAAAAATCCTGATAGGTGCAGTTTATAAATTTGTAATTTCTCAATTAATTTATCCATACATGCAAAATTATAGTCAAGGAAATGGAATTAAAACTATTGTAGCTTATATGTACTTATATGGGTTTTATCTTTTCTTTGATTTTGCAGGATATTCATTAATGGCAATAGGAACAGGTAATATTTTTGGAGTTAGACTACCAGACAACTTTAATAAACCTTTTATAAGCAAGGATATCAAAGAATTCTGGGATAGGTGGCATATTTCTTTGTCATATTGGTTTAGAGATTTTGTTTTTTCAAGAGTTATCAGAAGAATGATAAGAAATAAAAGAATAAAAAACAAATTGACAAGAGCGTCTATTGCATTTGTTATTAATATGCTTATAATGGGATTGTGGCATGGACTTAGCCTAAATTATATAATCTATGGATTGTATCATGGAATGCTTTTAGCGTTTACGGAAGTTTACCAAAAAAATCCAAATTTCACAAGAAAAACAAATCAAATGTATGGTATAAGTTTGTGAGTTGGGGAGTAACATTTAATTTAGTAATGTTAGGATTTTTAATTTTTTCAGGAAGAATTATTTAATTATTTGAGTTTTAGGAGATAATATGGAAGAAAAATTTTTAGATATTTTAGAAGATATTTGCGGAGATGAAGTAGTAAGAGAAGACTTGGATATTAATATGGTTGAAGAGGGTCTGATTGACTCATTAGACTTTATTGAACTTATTGTAGCAATAGAAGATGAATTTGGCGTAAAAATAGAACCTTCAGAATATACAAGAGAAGAATTTGATACTCCAAATAAAATTATGAATATAATAAAAAGTAAGATGTAAATTAACTTTCACTATTTCAAAAAATAAAAATGGATTGTAGATTTGACTCTACAATCCATTTTTTTATTCCAAAACTATAAGAAGTTGGTCTGTGTCTATGGTGTCATTTTCTTTGATTAGGATTGATTTTACAATTCCTTCTGATTTGGATAGTATGTTGGTTTCCATTTTCATGGCTTCCACTACTACCAATGGGTCGTTGACTGATACTTTGTCGTTTTCTTTGACTAGGACTTTTACGACTCTTCCTGGAATTGATGCACCGATTTCTTTGTCGTTGTTAGGATCTGCTACTGATAGGTTGTCTTCTTCACGTTCAGTGATTTTTGCAGATTCATCGAACACTTTTACTTCACGTCTGTTTCCGTTGACTTCATAAGTGAAGTTTCTGTAGCCGTCTTTTTCCAATCTTCCTTTTTCGATAAGTTTTATGATGAGGATTTTGCCTTCTTCTATTGGGACTTCGACTGTTTCTTTTTCGTTTATTCCTTCGAAGAATGTCGGAGTGTCCATGTAAGTGAAGTTGCCTTTTGTTTTTCGGTAGTCGATGTATTCTTCGAATACTTTTGGATAAAGTGCGTGTGATACGATGTCTTTTTCGTCGAATTCCATTTTGTATTTGTCTTGTAAATCTTTCTTGTCTTTCTCGAAATCAAATGGGTCGATGTAAAGTCCGGCTCTTTTTGTGATTGGCTTTTCATCTTTTAGTACGATTTTTTGTAATTTTTCGTTGAATCCACCTTCAGGTTGTCCCATCATTCCTTTGAAGAATGATATTACAGAGTCTGGGTAGTCGAGGTTTTTGCCTTTTTCGTAGATGTTTTCAGGAGTGAGTCCATTTGCCACCATGAATATAGCCATGTCTCCGACCATTTTGGATGATGGTGTAACTTTGATGATGTCACCAAGCATGTCGTTGACTTTTTTGTACATTAATTTTACTTCGTCGAATTTTTCTCCAAGGCCAAATGATTCTACTTGTGGTTTGAGGTTGGAATATTGTCCTCCAGGAATTTCGTAGCGATAAATTTCTGTTGTGCCACTTTTCAAATCGCTCTCAAATTGTGAGTAGTAGGAGCGAACGTCTTTGTAGTAGTTGCTGATTTTGTCACAGTTTGAAAGGCTGATTCCAGTTTGACGTGGCGTGTTTTCAAGAGCGGCTACTACTGAGTTGAGTGCAGGTTGACTTGTGAGTGAACTCATTGAGTTAAAGCAAGTGTCCACTATGTCAACTCCAGATTCACAAGCGTTGATTATCGTAGCGACTCCGTTTCCTGTGGTGTCGTGTGTGTGCAAATGAATCGGAACAGAGACTTCGTTTTTCAATGCTGAAATTAGCTTCGTTGCGGCGTAAGGTTTTAACAATGCGCTCATGTCTTTGATTGCTATAATATTTGCGCCGATTGATTCTAGTTCCTTTGCTTTTTTCACATAATATTCTAGTGAGTATTTGTCTCTTGATTCGTCCAAAATGTCACCTGTGTAGCAAAGCGTTGCTTCCAAGATTTTTCCTTGTTCAAGTACGCTGTCACATGCAAGTCTCATTCCGTCGATGTAGTTTAGCGAATCGAACACTCTGAACACGTCGATTCCGTTTTGCGCAGCTTTTTGTACAAATTTTACCACGACATTATCTGGGTAATTTTTGTATCCTACGGTGTTGTTTCCACGAAGTAACATTTGGAATAAAATGTTCGGAATTCTTTTGCGAAGTTCTTGTAGTCTAATCCAAGGATCTTCCTTCAAAAATCTGTAGCTTACGTCAAATGTTGCTCCGCCCCACATTTCCAAACTGAACAAGTCCTTCATCAATTCATTGGTAGCTTCTGCGATAGGAAGCATATCTCTTGTTCTCATTCGTGTCGCCATCAATGATTGGTGCGCATCTCTTAGGGTTGTGTCTGTGATTAGAAGTTTATCTTGGTTCAAAATCCAATCGCTAAGTCCCTTGGCGCCTTTTTCTTCGAAAATATCTTTGGTTCCTGTAGAATTTGTCTTGGTAAATTCCGGTATTTGTGGAATGTTGTAATCTTTTTTGTCGTTATTAATGGAGCGTTCACTGATGAAGTTCAACACCTTTAATTCCTTATCAGTTGATGGTTTGATGTCGAAAAGTTCAGGGTTTTTGGAGATAAATCCCGTGTCACAAGTTCCCTTGTGGAATTCTTCTGTGTTTAGAACGTTGATGATGAAGCCGATATTTGTCTTCACACCGCTGATTTTCGTTTCTCTCAAAGCACGGATTGCTTTGTTGATTGTGTCGTTGAATGTTCTGGAGAAGGCAGTGATTTTAACCAAAAGCGAATCGTAATATGGTGTGATTACTGAGCCTGTGAATCCATTTCCACCGTCAAGTCTCACTCCGAATCCGGAACTTGTACGATACAAATCAATCTTACCAGTATCAGGCATGAAATTATTAGCAGGATCTTCTGTCGTGATACGGCATTGAATTGCGTAACCGTTGCAGTGAACATCGTCTTGTGAATAAATTCCTATCTCATCTGAATCAAAACTTTTGCCGTCTGCTATCAGAATTTGAGTTTGAACGATATCAATTCCAGTGATAAGTTCACTAACTGTGTGTTCTACTTGAACTCTTGGGTTTACTTCGATGAAATAGTGATTCTCGTCTTCGTCCACTAAAAACTCTACAGTACCGGCGTTTGTGTAGCCAACTTCCTTGCAGATTTTGATGGCATCGTTGTGAAGTTCGTCCTTCGTTTTGTCTGAAATCGAAAATGCAGGAGCAAATTCCACAACTTTTTGGTGACGCCTTTGAATGGAACAATCTCTCTCGTATAAGTGAAGAATATTTCCGTGATTGTCGGCTATAATTTGCACTTCAATGTGTTTTGGATTGCGGATGTATTTTTCGATGAACATATCGTCTGATCCGAAAGCCTTCTTGGATTCGTTTTGTGCGCTGACGAAAGAACTCATCAAATCAGATTCCTTTTCGACAATTCTCATTCCACGTCCGCCACCACCAGCACATGCTTTTACCATAACTGGATAGCCGATTTTGTTTGCGATTTCCAATGCCTCATTTTTATTTCTGATAGGAGTTTCCACGCCCTCGATAGTTTGTACGCCAGCTTTTTTGGCAACTAACTTCGATTGGACCTTGTCACCTAAACTATGTAGGACAGATTCATCAGGACCCACGAAAATTATTCCGTTTTCCTTGCAACGTCTCGCAAATTCTGCATTTTCACTCAAAAATCCATAACCAGGATGAATAGCATCGCAGTGTTTGGATTTTGCAATCGCAATGATTTTTTCGATATCTAAATAACTCGACAAAGGTGATGCCGCATCTTTTATCAAATACGATTCGTCAGCTTTCGTTCTGAAAAGGGAAGTCTTGTCCTCTTCGCTATAAATCGCAACGCTTCTTATTCCAAGCTCACTACAAGCTCTGAAAATTCTTATAGCAATCTCGCCACGGTTTGCCACTAGAAGTTTTTTTATTTTATCCATATTACACCTCTTTAAATTTGGATATATTCAATATTATTTCGGTCTAACAATTCAATCGCATACTCATCCACACGATAAGCTTCGTGATAATAAACCTTGCTAATTCCAGCTTGAATTAAAGATTTCGTGCAATTCAAACAAGGAAAATGAGTCACATAACAAATACAACCCTTCACAGCGATTCCTTCCTTCGCACAATACAACAAAGCATTCATCTCCGCGTGAATCGTAGCAATACAATGTCCGTCACGCAAAGTGTGACCAACCTGGTCGCAGTGAGGATTGCCACTAATAGCACCATTGTAACCTGTCGATACAATCCTGTTGTCGGAATTCACCAACACACATCCAACAAACGCCCTGTCACAAGTGCTACGTGTCGCAACATTCAATGCCAAATCCATAAAATATTCATTCCAAGATTTTCTCATATTGACCTCTCATCATCATTTAAAAATTTCTTTACCTTTAATATTATCATAAAAGCAAAAAAATCAAAACTGAAAAGATCATGAATAGACAGTAAAAGTAATAAATGGTATATTCAATACAAGTATTATTTTAATAAACGTTTAATTAAAATAAGAACAATAAATAAAATTCTTCTATTATTCAAATTATTGAAAGGGAAAAAATGAAAAATAATATAATATTAAAACATTCAACAAAATACATAAAGACAATTCTAATCGGACTTATATTTCTTATAATTTCACCACTTTTAACAATGCTAATTCCAATTTTAAAAATGAAAATAATTGATGAGTATATAGCTATCAAAGATTATAAAGCAATAATAAATACTATATTGATTATCATTTCATTACATACGATTAGTCATATATTTGAATGGATACATAATAAAATTTTTTATACAACAAACTGTAAGATAGTAAGAGATGTTAGGGGAGATATATTTTATCATATATTTTTTTCAAAATTGAGTGACACAAAAGAATATGAAGTGGGAGATTTAATTACTAGAACGGAAGATGATATTAAGAATATGTCTGTATTTTTAATAGACGTTATTGTAAATGCACTTAGAAACATAATTGTGACAACTATATCTCTAGCGATGCTAGTTTATATATCATTGAGAATATCATTAGTAATCTTTTCGGTTGTAATAATTTATTTTTTATTTACGAATTTCTTTAAGAAAAAGATACATGAGCTTTCTAAAATTTACATCAAGACATTATCGGATTCTAGAAATACATTGATATCTTTAATGAATAGGATAGTTTCGATAAAAATAAATTCATACGAAAAATATAGTTATAAAATTTATGATAAATCTATTGTAGATAAAAGAGATTCAAATATTAAGCTGGGCGTAATGAGAAATACTGGTAAAATTACTATAAATTATCTACTATATTTGATGCCATTTATAGTCTTATTAATGGGAAGCTTAACGACGGTGGATAAATTATTTACAATAGGTTCAATAATTGCATATTTAGATTACTTAACAAAGATGATAACTTCATTGGAAGAATTAAATGAGCTTAACTTTAATTTTGCAGCAGCAAAGATTTCATCTGAAAGAATTAATGAAGTTATTAATTTAAAAACTTTTAGTGAAAAAGATGAATTGTCAACAGAAATAAATATGAGAGATATTTCTGTAAGTTTTAATGACAATATTATTTTGAATGATATAGAATTTAAAATAAAAGATTGTGACAAAGTATCTATTATTGGTAAGTCTGGGTCGGGGAAATCAACATTGGTTGATATTATTACAGGAAATCAAACTGCAGATAATGGAGACATAAATTTTGGACAATTAAAATATTATAATGGTGCCTATATTACTCCTGAACCATATATTTTCCAAGGCGACTTAGAAGATAATATAGTTTTAGATTCTGATTTGAATGCAAAGAAATATCATAAAGTGCTTGATATTTGCCTTATAGATCCACATGAAGCGCCATATAATGGTAGTCTAAATAATCTTTCTTATGGAGAAAAGCAAAGAGTAGAATTAGCAAGAGCGCTGTATAAGGGAAAGAGAACTCTTATAATTGACGAAGGAATTTCAAATATAGATTTGAATGATTTAAATTTAATCATTGATAATTTGCTTAATTTAGAAAACTTAACATTAATATATATATCACATAACCAAGAAATTGCGCGTAAATTTCCTTTACAAGCAAAATTAAAAGATAAAAAATTGGTATTTGAGAAGTAAAAAGCCACACAACGTGGCTTAGGGAAATAAAAATATTTACAAAATTATGCGTTGATTTTCTTTTCAAGAGCTGTGGTCAAAACTTCGGAATAATTGATATTTTGACGATCACAAAGTCTAACCAACCATTCAGGGACTGTAACATTTTTTCTGATGGTTTTGTTGTTTTTGATAAATGGTGTGGGATCAACTTGAATCATAGACGTAAATCCATCTTCGACTTTTATTTTTGTAATATCACTTGGTTTAGGAAGTGGAATATCTTCATCAATGAAAGTAGCCAACACGCTTTCTAACATTTGGTGGGCGTTTACCATCGCTTCTTCGATATTATCTCCTTCAGTTCCACCGCCAAACTCTGGAAATTCCACCCAATATGAATCTTCTTCTTTATGAAAAATAGCAGGATATGATTTTAACATCGTCCAACCTCCTTATGTTTTAATAATACGCATAATACGCATAAATGTCTAGAGTTTAGTTAAATAAATATAGGATATAATAAAAATATAAGGAGTTGAGGTAATGAAAAGTACAACTGCAGAAAATTTCAGAGATAATTTATCTGAAATGATTGATGAATTAATAAAATCAAATGAACAGCTAAAAGTTACCACAGAAATGGGAAATGTTGTCGTGCTTAGTGAGTCAGATTACAATGGGATAATGGAAACACTTCGAATATATTCAAATTCACAAGAAAAAGAAAAAATAATAGAAGGATTACATACAAAAATAGATGATTGTGTATCTGGGGATGAAATTAATCGGAATAATTTTTAATCTTCACCAAAAAAGCCACAACAAAATGATGGGATTGTAAGTTTTAGGCTTGACTTAGTAAAAGATTTATATTACAATTGTGTTACGATGTAACACAATAAAAGGAGTGATTTTATGGCTACTATAACGATTAGATTGAGCGAATCGGATAAGGAACTTTTCACAAATGTTTCAAAAGAAAAAAACAAAACTTTATCCGACTGGGCAAGAGAATCATTATTGGAAAAAATCGAACAAGAGTATGATGAAAAAATAATTAATGAGTATCTTCTAAACAAAGGCCAAATGAAATTTTACAGTAATGATGAGGTAAAAAAAGAGTTGGGTATATGAGGGTTATTTATTCAGAAAAATCACTAAAATCCTTGAAAAAACTCGATAAGCCTATTCAAAAAATGATTATTCATTATATGGAGAAAGTAGGTCAATTAGAAGAGCCACGTGCAAGAGGTAAGGCGTTGTCAGCTAATTTGAGAGGATTTTGGCGATACAGAGTGTCGAACTACAGAATTATTTGCGAGATTGATGACGATAAATTAATAATCTGCGTTGTAGAAGTCGATCATAGGAAAAATATATATAAATGTTGAAAAAAGTTATTTGTAGTACGAGCTTTAATTCTACAAATAACTTTTTTATTTGCAAAATTAAAGAATCATTTCCACACAAAAAAGCCACACAATGTGGCTTTTAATTACTCATTTATGAACAAGTTAGGTGCTGTATAATATTTTCTGGCGCCACTTACGACGTTATCTTTTCCGATACGTGTATAAGGGGCTACGAAGTGTTTGTTGTAGATGAACAGTCCCACAACTTGTGTGAATTTGTTGAGAACAGGAGATTTTTCTTCAAATTCCAAGAACTCGCACTTATTCATATCGTAATATTCTTGGAAGACGTAGCCTGTGCGGATAAATTCTGGAAGTTTTTCTTGCAATTCTTCTTCTCTCATTTCACTTCCTACGTATATTCCAAGTGATGCGTAGCCATCAATTGGTTTGAAGATGTATTTATCTTTGTTCATTATGATTTCGTAAGCATCACGTTCTTCGATTTTTTTCGTGAATGGAACGTGTTCGTCGATGAATTTCTTTTCTTCATTATTCAACAAAGCTTGTGTTTGTTCGTCTCTGAAGATTTCAAATATAAGCTTGGAGTGCATCAATTGTGACCTGAATGATCCTACCATGAAGAATGCATTGTCCATGTACGCATCCAAGAATGGCTTGATTTGATCTTTTATTTTCAATAATTCTAATGTTACTATTCTTCTGTAGACCAAATCTATTACGTAATCTCCGTGGCATAATTTGCCGTTTTTGTATTCCAAATCTCTGATGTCGATGATTTCGCAGTTGAATCCATTTTCTTCGTATACTCTTTTGAATTCTTCAAATTCGTTTGGAGTTCCCACTTCCAAATTATCCACGATTGCTACATTTGGTTTCTTATCGGATACGTATTTTTTGTACATATCAGCTGTTTCCCAAACCCATGGAGTGAACATATCGACATTTTCAACGTCGTGTTTTTCCATGAATTTTTGCATAGCTTTTGTTTGAAGAAGAAGTTGTCCTAGTGTGTTGTCTTCGTTCATCGCAGATGATCCGTCTGTGTTAAGTTCACAAAGCATGTAGTTTACTCCGTCGTAGAACACGTCGTAGCGACAGATTGGAACGGGAACATCGTATCCTGGATCGTGAAGCACAAGTTCTTCAATTGCTGGATCCAATTGGAATATTTTACGATATTCAGGATTTTCTATGAATTCTTTGGTAATTTTGTCAGTCATGCTCATCAAAATATTTGAAATGTATACAAAATCTGAGCGGTTCTTTTTGTTGTAGAAAAGACCTTGGTAGGTCATAGGGATTGGTTCTCCGTGATAAATCGCCTTAGAAACTTTTGTTTTGGCGATAAAATCCACGAAATCCCTATAATACATATCTTCGTCTTCTCGTACTATTTTATATAATTCTAATGAATATTCGTCATTAAACATCTAAATCCTCCAATTTAATTTCATTTTCAATCACAGCTTCACGAAGTCCTTTTTCTTTGTAAATTTGTTCAAATACATCCCTAGGATTCATTCCTTTTTCCAACATTTCTTCTAGTGGAATAAGATAGCCGATTTCATTTGCAGGAAGTCCTGCCTTTGCCATATCCACAAGCATTTTGCAAAACTCTAACATGTTTACATTCATAAATGTAGCACCCAGTCCTTTTTCACGTGCATCTAGTTTTGCTTTCATGCAAGATTCGTATGTCATATTTTTGAATAGCTCAGATAATTTGTCCAAGTTAGTATCGTCGTAGAACAATCCTTTGATTAGGGCTACTGCTGAGAAATTAAGTGGATATTTGATTTCATCCATCATTCTGATTTCGATGTATCTTTTCGCTCTTACATCGGGAAATACTATGGATAATGCGTGGAAAATCATATCAGTATCCCTAACATCTTCAAATACTTCCTTGAAAGTTTTTCCTCCTACATAGTATTGTTCGTGGTTTTCATCAATTGAGAAAATCAACGGCGTGTTTAATATATTTTCGGCGTATTTCTTGTAGCTCAAATCATCATCGAAACTAAAAGGATACATTCCGGACCTGTCAGTGTCTGTGTTTTCCCAGATAATTTCTCTCATGTTACGACTTTTTGCAGGATTTCCTTCGAAAATGTATGCGTTGTCGAATAAAGTATAGAATACTGGAGACAAACAGTTTGCGATTTTGTATTTCTTAACGAAATCTTTTTCGGATGAGTAGTCAATGCTTGCTTGCAACGAACAAGTTCCCTTCATCATGTTGTGAGCCATGTCTCCTCTTTCGTTGAAATATTTGTACATAAAATCGTATCTTTTTTTAGGCAAGATTTTAATCTCGTCGATTTTAGTCACAGGATGATAGCCCAAAGTCACCATCGCTTGGTTTTTCTTATCGAAAACTTCAACAAGTTTTCTCATATTTTTAATGTAAATATCCTTCAATTCGTCGATGTTCCACTTTGATGACAAAGCAACTTCGAATTGGCTTCCAGGTTCTGTCGACACTGCCAAATCATCATTTTCAAGTCCAAGGATAAAGTCTCCTTCCTTATAAGCGACACATCCTCCTTCGTGAAGTTCTCTGAGAGTTTCTCCGACTCCGTCTTCGCCAAAATACGACACAGTCTTCAAAGTATCTTTGTCTATGATGAAATGTTCCATCTCCATTCCGACAGTGAATTCTTCCTTTAATTTTTCTCCGCTTTTAATGTAGTTAATTACAGCTTCAAGCTGTTTTTCGTAATCCATTTTTACTCCTTTTTAATGTCTGCTACAGTAATATCACAAATTTTTATCAAATCTTCGGGAGCAATTTTGATTTGCGCACCGATTTTGCCTCCAGACACGTAAATATATTCTTTATTTTCACAACTTTCGTCGATAAAAGTCTTAAATTTTGTTTTCATACCGATAGGAGAGCAACCGCCTCTTATGTAGCCCGTAGTTTTCAACAAATCCTTTACGTGAATCATTTCAAGCTTTTTCACTCCGGCTATTTTCGCACACTTTTTCAGGTCAAGCTCGTCTTTTACAGCCACAACGAACACGAAATTTTCGTTCGTGTTGGAAACTGTGACAAGTGTTTTGAACACGTAAGCTTCATCCTCATTTAATTTGTTAGCGACATTTTCTCCGCTTACATCGTCTCCTACAGAGTATTCTATATATTTATACCCAATTTTTTCTTTGTCGAGCATTCTCATTGCGTTAGTTTTTTTCATAAAAACATCCTTTCATTATTAATATTATACTACAAGTGAAAATTTTGTGGATTTATAAAATATTTGATACATTTACTTGCGTAAATTGTCTGTTTATGGGTAAATATATACGAGGAGGATTTTTAATGGAACAAAGTTTAAACATTAGATATATATACCACAGTTCATTTTCTTTGGAGTTTGAAGACAAGATTATTATTTTCGATTATTTTCAAGGAACTTTGCCAAAAAATGTGAACGATAAGAAGGTGATTTTCGTGGTGACTCATTCACACGCAGATCACTACAACGAGAGTATTTTCGATTATGAAAATGCCAGTGACATTACATATATTGTCAGCGAAGATGTATACGAAGAGGTTTTTGATTACGATACGAAGGACAATGTTGTATTTTTAGGACAAGATAATATCGAAGATTTGAAGAAGCATTTCGGTAAAAAAGTTATAAAACTTGAAGTTGGTGAATCGACTTCTGTGTACGGTGCAGATTTTACAGCGCTTGGTTCTACTGATATGGGAATTAGCGTGTATTTTGAAGCGAACCATTTGAAATTTTTCTTCGCTGGAGATTTGAACAATTGGGTGTGGGAAGAAGACACCGAAGAAGAAAAACAAAAGATGCAACAAGATTTCTCCAAGGAAATCGACAAGATTGGACACGTTGACATTGGATTTTTCCCGGTGGATCCGAGATTAAAGGAAAGATACGATTTGGGTGTGAATGAATTTGTCGACAAATGCAACCCGAAAGTTTTGTTCCCAATGCATTTCACAAAAGATCCAACGATTGTGGACAAATTTATCGACACTCACGATTACGAGGATTGTAAGATTGTGAATATGAAAAAAGAACACGATACGTTTCAAGTTATAATAAAATAATTGATTTAATATAATATTTTTGGTAAAATTAATATACAAGAGGGAGTAGCTTAAAAATATTGTGTCGTCATTACGGTTAAAACCCGGCACAAAGCCACTTTGGTTAGCAAGACTTTTGCCAGAAATGGTGAAAGTTTTTTTTATTATGAAATTAACAGGAGGTAAGAGATTGGATTGGTACAAGGAATCTAATGAGAGTGTTATCAAAAGTTTGGACACGGACGAAAACAATGGTCTATCCGACAGTAAGGTAACGAGTTTGTTAGAAAAATACGGCAAGAACGTATTAAAAGAAAAGAAGAAAAAGTCCATGGCAGCCAAATTAAAGGATCAATTTTTGGATCCTATGATAATTATTTTGCTATTGGCATCTATTTTATCGATGGCTATTGGAGAAATTACAGATAGTATTATTATCATCGCTATCGTTATTGTGAATGCGGTGCTTTCGATTTATCAAGAAGGTAAAGCAGAACAAGCAATAGAAGCTTTGCAAAAAATGGCAAGTCCTAAAGCCAAGGTTATAAGAAACGGCAAGATTATGGAAGTGGATTCACAAAATTTGGTTCCAGGAGATATCGTAGAATTGGAAACAGGGGATATTATTCCTGCCGATTTGAGATTATTGGAATCTACTAACTTGAAAATCGACGAATCATCGTTGACTGGGGAATCTGTTGCTGTTGAAAAGAATGCTAAGGATGAGATTACGACAGATGCAGGAATTGGCGACAGAACAAACATGGCGTACAGTTCTTCTATCGTAAGTTACGGTAGAGCGAAGGGTGTCGTTGTGGAAACTGCACAAAACACAGAAATCGGTAAAATCGCAACGAGTTTATCACAGGTTGAAGACGAAGAAACTCCTCTTCAAAGAAAGCTTGCACAATTGTCTAAGCAATTGGGTATCGTAACAGTTGTTGTATGCGCAATTGTGTTTGCAGTTGGATATTTCTTGTATGATTTTGATGCATTGAATATGCTTATGACTGCGGTATCACTTGCCGTTGCGGCGATTCCAGAAGGACTTCCAGCTATAGTTACAATCGTGCTTAGTTTGGGAATGGGAAGAATGGCAGAGAAAAACGCCATCGTCAAGAAACTTTTGGCAGTTGAAACATTGGGAACAACAACTGTAATTTGCTCCGACAAGACTGGTACATTGACTCAAAACGAAATGACTGTGAAGAAAATCTACGTCGATGGAACAGATGTCGATGTCACAGGAACAGGATACAAACCAGAAGGCGAGTATTTGATTGAAGACAGAAAAATGCAAGAAGACGACATCAAATCTCTTAACACTTTGCTTCATATAATGAGTCTTACTAACGACTCAAAACTAATCGAAGAAGATGGAACTTACAAAATCGTAGGAGACCCTACTGAAGGAGCACTTCACACAGCAGCAGGAAAACAAGACATCACAAAAGATGAATCCAATCAAAACTATCCTAGAATAGAAGAAATTCCATTCGATTCAGAAAGAAAAATGATGACTACATTCCACGACAAATTCTTAACTGACAAAGTTGTATCCTTCACAAAAGGTGCACCAGATATAGTTATCGAAAAATGTAGCAAGATTTTAATCGACAACGAAATCAAACCACTAACAGAAGAATTAAAACAACAATTGTTGAATAAAAACAGCGAATACGCTAAGCAAGCACTTCGTGTACTAGCTTATGCACTTCGTGAACACGAAGAATTACCAAGTGAAATTACATCTGAAAACATCGAAAAGAACATGGTATTTGTAGGATTATCTGGAATGATAGATCCACCAAGACTAGAAGTAAAAGATGCAATCAAAGAATGTAAAACTGCGGGAATCACACCAGTTATGATTACTGGAGACTACTTGGAAACAGCAGTTGCAATCGCAAAAGATTTGGGAATTTGTACGGACGATTCACAAGCAATCATGGGAGCTGAACTTAACAATATGTCAGACGAACAAATCCGTGAAATAGTCAAAGAAAAGAGAGTTTATGCGAGAGTTTCTCCACAAAATAAAGTACAAATCGTTAAAGCATTAAAAGAAAACGGACACATCGCAGCCATGACAGGTGACGGAGTCAACGATGCACCTGCAATCAAAAAAGCAGACATCGGAATTGCTATGGGAATCACTGGAACAGACGTTGCGAAGAACACATCAGAAGTTATCCTTACAGACGACAACTTTGCAACCATTGTAAACGCAGTAGAAGAAGGAAGAATAATTTATTCCAACATCAAAAAATTCGTATCCTTCCTATTAAGCTGTAACATCGCAGAAATTCTTATCGTATTCTTAGCAATAATGTTCAAATGGGACACACCATTTATCCCAATCCAATTATTATGGTTAAACTTAGTAACAGATTCATTCCCAGCAATGGCACTAGGAGTTGAAAAAGGAGAAGCTGACATCATGAACAGAGCTCCTCGTTCACCAAAAGAACCAATCATCGACAAAAACATGAGACTAAGCATTATCGTTCAATCATTAGCCATTACAGTTGCAACATTGTTCGCTTACAACTACGGATTGAACCACTTCGATGGCCATATTGAATCTGCAAGAACAGTTGCATTTGCAACATTGATATTATCAGAATTACTAAGAAGTTATTCAGTAAGAAGTGAACACAAATCAGTATTCCAAATCGGATTATTCACAAACAAAGCATTAGTAATGGGAACATCACTTTCATTATTATTAATGCTAGCAGTAATCTACATCCCTGGAGTAAATGATGTATTCGAAACAATACCACTTCACATTGAACACTACAAAGTAATATTGCCATGCGCATTATTGCCATTCGCAGCAGGAGAAATATTAAAAGCAGTAAAAAGCAAAAAATAATAGATAAACGAAAAGACGTATCGCGTGATACGTCTTTTTTAGTGGAATGCTGAGATAGAAAATGGTGTGTGGCGGACACAGAGATTGTTGCAGTACAAATGTAGGTCACATATCGCGCAAGAATATCTTGGGTGAAAATTTAATAATCTTATTCGCTCAGCCTCACTTCAGAAATCTTCTTTTTAGAATAGGAAATGAAGATTTCATCGTTCGAAGCGTCGCTCATAAGAAACATTAAATTTCCTATGATGATATTCTTAGCTTCGATTGTTTGCTTAAAGGTTTCGTGGGATTTACAATTGCGGTAAACAAGTAGGTCACAGATCAAACATCTCGCACGAATATCTTGGGGAAAATTTAATAATCTTATTCGCTCAGCCTCACTTCAGAAATCTTCTTTTTAGAATATGAAATGAAGATTTCATCGTTCGAAGCGTCGCTCATAAGAAACATTAAATTTTCTATGGTGATATTCTTAGCTTCGATTGTTTGCTTAAAGGTTTCGCAGAATTTACAGTTTCAGGACAAACGTAGGTCAGGATATACGCAAACATCTCGCACGAATATCTAGACTACAAAAATAAATAAATTCTAAGCTTGTGAACCTAAAATTGTGAACTCGTGCTACGCGCTCAGACAGCACAATTTTTAACGGTTCACTTCGCTTGAATTTATGCTTATTTTTTCCGTATGATATTCTTAGCTTCGATTGTTTGCTTAGACGGACACAAGAGTGGGGAGTGCAACACCAGATCTTTCGCAAATGCAAGAATAATCGCCACACCCACGTTAATCTTCTAACCACCGAAAAGAACACAAAAAAACAGGGACGAACCCTGTTTTACTATTTACGCGCTATCTTGAAACAGCTGATGTCATTACTTTGAGCAATTGACCTGTGACGGCGTCTCTTTCGTTTTCGTACTTTTGATGTAGTGCTTTGTATTTTATTGTGTATGTTTGCGATTCTTTGTCTAATTTGATTTCCCAATCTTTGATGTCTTCTTTTTCAAGATAATTTTCTTTTAGTTCCATTTCTTTTATTTTGTCTTCGTCCAAGAATACATTATTCTTTCTTTTTTCTTTTGTTACTGGGTCTTCTCCTTCAAGGTCGAGTCCGTTTTGTACTTTTACTCCATCTATGCTGACATTTGCTTCTGAATCGCCGTTTTTTGCGATGATTCCATCTTTTCCGATATTTGCTTCTGAGTCACCGTTTTTTGCAATGATTCCATCTTTTCCGATACTTACTTCTGAATCTCCGTTTTTGATATGTATGCCTTCTTCTCCAGAAGTTTTCACGCCAGTATTTCCAACGTTTTTCACTCCACAAGAACTTAGCATTGCACATGCCAACAATACTACTAATAATTTCCTCTTCATGATATTATCCTCCTTAAACTTATTATACCCCTTATATTGATTTGTAACGTGGAAAATGTTTACAAAATGTCAACGATGTGTCAAACAAATTACAACAAATTACTGAAAATTAGAAATTTTGTAATTAAAATCGCAGCTACTAATATAATTGCTGAACATAAAACGAATACACATTCTTTTAATTTAATTATAGGTTCATCAATTTTGGTGTTTTTTTCGATGTTTATTTTGACAATACTTGTAGAAATATAAAATATTATCATGCTTACAAAATAATATTCTGTTAGATAGATTGATTTCATTATGAAAAAATCTAACATAACAGCCAAGACTAAGAATATACTAGACAAGTAGCACATTGATTTTATGGTATCTTTTCTAAGATGTTTAACATTTCTTGGCTGATATAGCAGCAAGAACTTTGATTTGTGTGCATTCATAACACTAAAATACAATATGAAAAGTATACTTAATAGCGTAGTGCAGAAATTCAATCCATATAAATTTTTTGGTGAATTTATAGAAGAAAACACACTTATGAATAGTATTACGATTATTTCGTATTTAATTTTATCTCTTAAAATATAGTGGAATATTAGTTTTGTCATTTATTGTCCTTTCTGATTTGGTGATTTCAACAGAAGTGGATTAACACAAAAAAGGATTGTAAATAAAGGTATCATGTACCGTAGTTTTAATTCAGGCAGTATTTTTTCCAAATTTATACCTACATTAGGTATATATAAATATGAAGCAAATATAATATAATATGAAATTCTAAGAGCTGTGTACAGTATATTTGATTTTCTTGTGTTTTCTGTTACATAAAAAAATAATGTATCCAAAAACATGTACAAATAAATAAGTACGCCAAACATGAAGAAAGATTTGATTTCCAGAATATCTACAGAAGTTGGAAATAACATATAAATTATGAAGATATATGTTATCGTAGCTTTCTTATACATGAAGTATTTTCTGACTTGGGCTTTGTTAAAGCCTGGGAAAAAAGTCATAAAATCCATTTCTCTTTGAGTTATACTATCAGTTCTTATCTTGAAAAACCCCATAAAAGCTAAGAATAAAGCGCATAATTCTTTTATTGCATAAGAATTTGATGTTAAAGAACTTAAATATTTTAAAAATAAAAAAATCGCAACGATTATCAAAACGAATTGGATTGCACCCGATATTTTATCTATTTTTATTTCTTTAAATCGTAACTTCATATCCAATTTAAATATTTCTCTCAAAAATCTCGTCCTCCAGTTGCTTTTTATCTTTTGAATTGGCGAATACTTTTTTTACCTTACCATTTTTTAAAAGCACAAACTCATCACATATATCAATAAGGCTGTCTAAAATATGTGATGAAATCAAAATTGTAGAATTTTCCTTCAATTGAAGGATTAATTTTTTGATTTCATAAGAATATTTAAGATCGATACTATTGAATGGTTCGTCCATAATTATTAGGGAATAATCGCCTGTTAAAATGTTAATCAGAGTTAGCTTTTTCTTCATTCCTTCAGATAATTCAGAAATTAAAGTATCTTTCTTGTCTTCCAGTCCAAGTTCAACTAATAAATCTTCGGAAGTTTTACTGGAAGGGGAGTATTCATTTACAATTTTACAAAATTCACTTACTGTTAAAAAATAATACGGAGATACTTGAGAAGGTATGTATAAAATATCATTTTCGTTATAATCTTGGACATCAAAACCTGCGTTTGCTTTTATCATTTTGGATAATATATCCATCAAAGTAGTCTTACCAGCACCGTTTTCTCCAATTAGTCCTATAATTTTATTGCTTCCTATTTCTAGATTATCGATATCTAATTCGAAATTTTTGTATTTGTGATTTATTTTTCTTATAATCATGTAGTCTCCTCGTTATAATCAAATACTAGTTATATATATAATAATATATATTTGTAAAAAAGTCACACACGCTAATCACCTATTTATAAATTATTTCAATAAATGCCATGTCTGTTTTTTCTCATATTTACTAATACGCTATGGTATAATAAAGTTGGAGGATAGTATGAATTATTTTAATTACTGGATAAGCGTTCTGTTGGTGTTTGCAATTATATTTTTGTTTGCCAGAACGATATCAAATGAAAAGCAAATTGTCGCATTTTTTTCGAAATTAATCTACGTTGTGATTATTCCGGCGAATATTGCGATTAGTTTGAGTGAGCTTACATACAAGAATTTCAACATTAAGCTTGGTGTGTTTTTCGTGTATTTGTGGATATTATCTAAGATTATGACGATGATTTTCCAAATCAACACGAAGGACAAGGATTCGTTGGAACCTGCGTTTATTTTCTCAAATATTATCGTGATGAGGCCGTTTTTGCAAAATTTTATGGACAAGAATATTATGAACAATCTGATTATAATTTCTTGTGTGATTTATCTTGTGTATATGCTTTACAAGAGGGTTTTCAATGTGACAGACTTTTTGATGGCGATGGGATTTTCCGTAGCTTTTTGTATTTGTGCGATTTACAAATTTTCATACATGCTAACTCCTCTGAAAATTATTCAATCGACAAGTTCAGTTGTGATTATAATCGCATTTGCACTTGCAATTTCAAGTATCGATATGAAAATTTTGCTTGATTTGACTTCACTCATGCTTGCCGTTGTGAATTTGCTGATAATTCCAGTGTTTACATACGTTGTGGTAAGCGCTGTGACGAACAACGAGCTGTTGATTAAATCGATAATTATGTATGTTGCGATTGGGCCGTCATTTGTGATTTCGTCTGATTTTTATAAGAAAACGAAAACCAGAATTACGGAGCTTGGGTTTTTGTTGTCAGTCGTTACGGTGTATGTTTTGAATTATTTGTTTTTTTAAATAAGCTAGCAAATAGGCGATTGATTTCGCCTATTTTTTTGCATCAAAAAAGAGGACAATGTCCTCTTTTGATTTTTTTACTTTATTCCAATGGTCTGTAATCTTCTGCCAATGCGTCTCTCAAATAAACGAACAGCTTGTCGTATTCTTTGATTGAGTTGTAATATTTGTTGTTTGGAAGTACGTAGTATTTTTTGTAATCTTTTGTGAAGGCTTTGATGAGCCCTTTTCCTTGTTTATCCAAAAGTGGTTTGTCGATGTCCAGTCCCGATATCAATATTACTTGTGTGGAGTAATTGTTCTTGGTAACTGTGTTGTATCCACCGATTGTAGTCAATTTGTAGATGGAGTTGGTGTCTCTCAAATACTCTCTGACTTTAAGTGGTAGGACGTCTTTTTTGACAAGCAAGATTGGCGCTTTGATTTTTTGTGCAATTGTCGATGACACAAGCGCATCGGCGAACACTTCACCGCTTGTAGTGATGACTTCTGCTGGATTTTCGTTCACTCTCTTTGCGACTTCGACGCTGGATTCGTATCTGTCCACACCTGCAAGTCGTGTGACACGTTTTTTAGTCAAAGCTTCGATTTGATTTTTCACAGATTGATTTACAGATATTTCTCCTCCAACTATCGTCACGTTGTCGATATTTCCGATTGATTTTATGAAATTCACAGTAGATGTGGATAACCCGTCATTACTTACAAGCAAGATCGGCGCTTTTTGGTGCGCTGCAAGGCTTGTAGCATACAATGCGTCTGCATAATTTGTCCCTGCTGCAAATATCAAATTCGTAGTATTTGCACGTGTTTTCGCAGATTCTGCTGATGTATCGTAACGATTATTTCCCATAATTCTAGTGATTTTCGCGTGAGGAAAGTTCTTTTTCAAACTATTTTCAACCTTTTTGCTTATAGTATTCACGCCACCCATCAGATAAATCTCATCCAAAAACATCTTGTCAAGCGCTGATTTGGTTTCAATTGACAATGAATTCTTGCCAGTGTACAAAAGTGGGTACTTGCCCATAGACACATTCGTCGCGCTGATTGCATCGGGATATGCATTGTCATTCACAAGAATAACCTTGTTTGTATTAGCAAAGTAATGACGTTGCACATTCACGGCAGTCTTCGCTCTGTTTTCGCCTTGGAATCTTTGGTGAATAACATTCTTGAACACACCATCTTCATTAGTAGTGATTTGTTCCTGCTTTTTCTCATTTTCATCTTTAGGCTTTGCATTAGGATCAGATTTTTTTGCAGTATCATTTGCGTTTGCTTCAACTTTTTCCGAAGCCCCTTCATTTGCGCTATCCTTGTCTGCAACACTCACCACAGGAAAACTCAACATACATGCCAGCATTAAAGCCACCAATTTTTTCATAAAACACTCCTTATTAATTTCACAACTAACACACGACTAATTTAAAACGATGAAGAACAACAAAGTTGTACCCATCAAAAAACCAATCGCACTCATCACAATCTTCACAATAGCAGCCGTTATCGTCGCCTTGTTCAAAAAATCGGGCTTGAATTTGTCGTACATCACAATGCTGTACACAAACCCCGAAATCACATTCACAATCACACTAACAGCGTGAATTCTAGTGTTAAACACAGAAGCAAGCACAATAGTAACCAAAGTGTACACACTAGCCTTTGCCAAAAATTCTGCGTTCGAAATCTTTGTCACCATATCTTTTTTCAAGAAACTTGTCGCAATCCAAAAACTCAACACACACGAAAAAGGTGACATGACAGTCTTCGAAAAATACGACAACGGAAGCGACAAACTCAGAAAATCCTTCGACGAATTCGGAGGACTAATCTTCATCCACAACATAAATGAAAGTAAACTAATTACTCCCGAAATAATCAGCGTGAACATCCACGCGCCCTGTTTCTTCTCTATTGTTTTAATATGTTTTTGTAAACGTGAAAACACTTCACCATAAAATTTTTCCATAAAAACTCCTCTTAATTTATACATTTATTATAACCCAGTACAACAAAGCATTCAATAAACGGATTTCATAAAATTATATGTGTATTATTTGGAGAAATATGATGCTAAATATATTTGAAAATAATCACATTTTCAGCAATCGTAAAATGTGTATAAAATAATCGGATTTTAGTTGACATTCATGTCCAAATTAAAGTAAAATCATCTAACTAGAATTAAATCAGCAAAAGTTATGTTTTTGTTTTACTTTAAGAATCAGCTTTGAAAACCTATACAAACATTAAAATTAACACAAAAATATCACAAAATTCTGATGAAAATATTTAGACCAATCAAAAATCATTATCCGAATACAATTTTAAAACAACAGAATAACACGATACAACATTTTAAACACAAAATGAATAAAACAAAAACAAACCCGGAAAAAATTAAGAGAAAAAAGGGATTTTGTTTGACGCTTGTATTCATTTTAAAGTATAATTTAAGCGGAATAAACTAAATATTTTTAAACTAGTAGTATATTTCAAAAATAAAATAAATTACAAAGGAATTACAATAATTTAAGGAGGAAATTGTTTTGAAAATTAACAAGAAATTACTCATGGCAGCACTAGCCAGTGCAGTAATAGTATCGGCACCACAATCAAAAACATTAGCCGACACGCAAACAGATGACACACAAGCTGTCACAGAAAAATTAATAGACAATCAACTTGCAAAAGCAGCAGAATCTGTCGAACAAAGCAATTCAGAAAAAGCGAACGCAAAAGAAAAAGCGAACGCAGATGAAGAAAAACAAAACCAACAAGAAAGCTCGAATATAATATCAGAAAAGAAAATTAATTCCAAAAAAATTGGATTCGGATCACAAGCATTAAATCACCCAGCACAAGCAACATCAGTGAGTAATGTAGGAAATGAGGCAGATAATTCTAGACTTGAAGTGTCTGAAGAAACGACAGCAGAAGCTCAACAAGCTGGAGAAACTGTAACAAATGAGCCAAACTATGCCGATGATGAAAAGTTAATCCAAGACTATGATGGTAGTAATCGTTATAAGGAAACCGACCTTCAACCAGGAGATACCGATCAGACTTTGGATAATACTGATCAAAAGGTAGAAAAAGACGGTTTTAAATTTGAAATTAGTAACCCAGCAGCTGATTCTAAAAGCAAAACCCAATATGGTTACCAAGTCACCATAGACAAAAAGACTGGTCAAAGGACCTATACCAAGGTTACTGTAACTGATTCTGGTCTTATTCCTGTAAAGCCTGGAGATAAGCCAATGATGAATCAGGTAGATAAGTTAACTGCTGAATCTCCTGGTGTAAGCTACAAACCAATAGAAAATACAGAGTTAACAGCTAGTGGGCGACAAAGAAACTTAAATTATGAAGCTAGTGAAGAAACCCTAAAGCATATCAATAACAAGGGTAATGACTCTACTTCCTTTGGTTTCAAGGATAATTACACTCAAGCCACCCCGGGAACTAAGTTTTTCGGAGATAACTTCGGCATAACCTACAAGGTCAACCCATGGCCAAATGAAAATGATAAGCTAGAGCTATTAAAATTAAATGGACAATACAATGAAAAAGTCTTTGTCCAAGGTCAAGATATCGACACAGGTGTTAAGGTAGATAATATTGACGCTAGTGCCAAAGAAAGGCTAGTAGGGCAAGTCTACCATCCAATCACCGGTGAAATCGTACCGGGTGCTAGAGCATATATTGGAGATGATGGAAATATACATATCCAAATGCCTCAAGGCGCTCTTAAGCAAGATGAAACTGGCAAATATGTAGTAAATGAAGAATCAATTTTCTCTACTGATGACTATAAGGGACTCCAATCTTTAGATGTCAAATTCTTTGCCCGTCCAAGAACGGCTGAAGAATTTAAAGCTATAGCAGAAGCTCCTGAGGATGAATATGAAAAAGGAGCCTATGTAGAAACAGGTGCAGGAACTGCTACAATCAATCACAAGGGCCAAGATGTAGTAATTGACAAGCAAGGCATCGACCGTTACGATCACTACAACCTAATTGGTAACTTCAAGCTAAACCTTGATGATACAAGATACTATACTCAAAAATTTGTAGATGGTAATAATGAAGAAACTGATGACCATAAATTTTCTAGAGTATATCCAGGCCAAGGTTTTGAAGTAAAGATAAGCGACCCAACCGCTGATGAAACGGATAAAACTCGTAAAACTGGTTCGGAAATGGATGATGCCTATAAGGCTGGACAAGCATCAGGAAAATTAAATGAAGAATTTTTAGAAGTGGCAAATAGGCAGATAGCCGAAAACTTAGGCGTAGACTATGATGAATTCATTTCAAATGATGACTATAAAGAAAGTCGCTGGAGCATTGATGGATCAGCAGATAATATATCTCATTTTAAAATCCATGCACCTAAAAACGCTAAGGCTGGAGATTTCTTAGCTGTACCTGTTGAATACACTTATACTAATGGATCTACAGATACCCACTGGTTCCATTTTGTTGTTCAAGAAACTAACAATAATAGACCAGAGTATTTAGCAGAAGTAGGACCTCAAGGAAATACCTTAGTAAACAAGCCTATTATTCCAAAAAAAGAACAAGACTTAAAGAAAAACCAACCAGAATCCTACGAACTTATTGGAAATACTTTTAAGGACAACAAGGGAAATGTTTGGAATGTAAGTATCGACCAAGAAACAGGTGCAGTAACAGCGACCCTTCCTACAAATCTTCCAGAAGGTAAGGAAATAAACGGTGGGGAAAAACTAACAGTGCCTGTCAAAGTAAAATATACTGACCAGACTACTGGAGAGGAAAGAACTGAAGAGATTAAAGCTCAATTTATTGCTACAAAGCAACACAAGACTCAAACTAGTGAAAAATTAACATCTGAAATTCCTTTTGAAACAGAAGTCCAATATGATCCAAATCTTCCTGAAGGATATTTCCAAGAATTCCAAAAAGGTCAAAATGGAGAGCTAACTACAACATTCATCCAAGATACATTAAATGGGAAAAAAGGTCTTTTCCAAACTGACGGTACTTTTATTGAAGGCGATAGAAAAATAGAAGCTACAGTTACAAGAGAAGCGACACCAAGAATCATAAAAATTGGTACAATGCCAACCTCAACTACAGTTGAAATTCCATTTGATACGGAATATGAAGTTGATGATACATTGGCAGCAGGGGAAACTAAAATTGTAAACGAAGGTGAGAAAGGCGAAGTAACCATCACCACATCAAGGGAAGAAGATGGTACGGTAAAAATAAATAAAGAAACGACCAAAGAAGCTAAAAACAAGAAAATAAAAATCGGAACAAAGACTCAAGGTGAAATTGTCGATACAGACAAGATTCCATTTAAATACAAGGTAGAGTTTGATCCTAACTTCTACAAAAATTATCCGGATGCTACTGAAAACTACAAGATTGTAACTCCAGGAAAAGAAGGAGAGAATAAAAAGACTTGGACCATTGTCAATTCAGAAAAAGTGGGAGATCCAAAAATTGAAATAACTGAACCGATTGATGCTGTTATTAAAGTCGGCCAAAAAGACTACAATGGTACAGTTACAAATACAGTTACAAAAGAAATTCCATACACTGTAAGAGTAGTTAAAAACCCAGAACTTGAAGCTGGAAAATCTAAGGTTAAGCAAAAAGGTGTTGCCGGTTCAAGAACTTACGAATACACTGGTGAGATTTTAAATGGAGATTTAAAAGAAGGATCTACATTTACAGAAAAAGAACTCACTGATAAGTATGTTGAGCCAAAAGAAGAGATTATAGAAATTGGTACAAAACCAGCTGAAAATAGTAAAACTATTAATAGTGATGTTGAAGTAGATGTTAACATTATCTATGATCCATCAGTAGATAAGGGAGTAGTAAACATAGGAGATCTTAAATCTGGAACCGTATCAACTGTAGTTAAGAATGAATATGATCCAGAAACAGGAGAAATCAAAACTACAGAAGAGACTGTTGTTACAAAACCATCTAGGACTGTAGTTATTGGTACAAAAGATTTTTCATCTAGTTATACTGAAGTAGACAATAAAATAACTCCTTATAAAACTGAAATACAATTTGATGACACTAAGAAAAAGGGAGAACAGGAAACTGTACAAATTGGTGTAGACGGTGTAGTGACAACCGAAACTGAGGTAACCATAGTAAATGGAGTACCTACAAAAGGTGAGCCAAAAGTAACATATTCTCATGAAGTTCAAAACCAAATTATCAAAGTCGGCACAATGACTGAAGGTAAGCACTCACACGAAGAAAAGATTCCGTTTAAGTATGAAATCGAATACGATTCCAACTTAAAAGCTGGAGAGTATGTAGTAGATGTTGAAGGCAAAGAAGGCTCAAGAACTACTGAATGGACTATAAAAAATTCTGAAGTAGTTGAAGGTTCTGCAAGTGTAACTAAAGAAGAAGCACCTATTAATGCAAAAATAAGAGTTGGAAATAAAGACTTTGTTGGCAATGTTAGCCATGAAGTTACAGAGGAAATTCCTTATGATGTAAAAATCGTTGAAGATCCAAATATGATAGCTGGTACTAGTGAGGTTGTGACACAAGGTGTTGCAGGTTCTAAGACAACAAAGTACACTCAAGCAATCAAAAACGGAGAAAAAGATGGAGATCTTCAATCTGAAGTTACTGCTGAAACAAAACCTACCCAACAAGTTATTAAAGTTGGGACAAAACCTGCTGAAAATAATAAAGACTACTCAAAAGAAGTAGGTGTAAAGGTTGAATATGTATATGATTCAAGCCTAAAGATGGGTGTGTTCAAAGACGGTGGATTAAAACCTGGTAAGGTTGAGACAAAGATTGTCAACAAATACGACCCAACAACAGGGAAAATAACAACTACTGAAGAGGAAGTTGTTACAGAAGCAGTTCAAAAGATTATTGTAGGTACACAAGACTTTACTGGAAAATATCCGTATGAAAGCACAACAGAAATTCCATTTAAAGTCATAGTTAAGGAAGATCCAAATCTTGCTAAGGGACAAAGTCGTGTAGAACAAGAAGGAAAGGCTGGGTCCAAGACAACTTACTACGAAATAGCTATTAAAAATGGAGAAAAAGTCGGTGATCCTGTTAAAATTAGGGAAGTTGAAAATGATCAACCTCTAGACCACATTATCTATGTCGGTACTGCAGTTGCAAAAAGCTCAACAGTAGAGAATGTGGAAAAAGATATTCCTTACGAAACTAAGATAATTTATGATGAAAATCTTGATGCCGGAAGCCAAGTTGTAGATAAAGAAGGTGTAGTTGGTAAGGAAAAAGTAACAATCACAACTAATATAACTGATGGTAATGGAGAAACTTCTAAAACAACTGAAACAATTACTGAAAAAGTAGATAGAGAAGTAAGAATTGGCGTTAAACCAGTTGAAAAAATAGTTGAACTTGGTCACGATACTGAGTACAAACACAATCCAGAACTTAAAGAAGGCGAAACAAAAGTCATCGAAGAAGGTTCTAAAGGATCTGTCAAGTATACTACAACATTTAACAAAGAAACTGGAAAACTTGAAGTCAAAGAAGAAAGAGTTGAACCAGAGAACAAAGTTGTAGAATATGGTTCCAAGACAGATGGCGAATTCACTTATGAAAGCGAACAAGCTTTTGATACTAAAATAATAGAAGATCCTAATCTTGAAGCTGGAAAAACTGTAGTGGATCAAGAAGGCGTAACAGGAAAAACTAAGACAACTGTTAAGATTGAAAACAGTAAAAAAGTTTCCGAAAAAGCTGAAACTCTTGTAGAAAAACAAGATAAAATAGTAAGAGTTGGAACTAAAAATGTATGTTCAATCCCACCAGTAAAATCAACTGAAGGCGAAACTACTAAGACAATCGAAAGAAAAATTCCTTACGAAACTAAGGTGATTTATGATGAAACATTAGAATCTGGAACTCAAAAGATTGAAAACGAAGGAAAAGCTGGTAAGGAAGAAGTTACTATAACTCAAAAGGTTAAGGATTCTAAACCAGTAGGAGACCCAACAGAAACTACTAAGACTATCACAGAAAAAGAAGATAGGATAGTTAGAATCGGTGTTAAACCAGTTGTAAAAGAAGTTGAACTTGGAAACAACACTGAGTACAGATACAATCCAAACCTTAAAGAAGGCGAAACAAAGACAATCGAAGAAGGTACTAATGGATATGTGAAGTACACAACTACTTTCAACAAGGAAACTGGTAAGCTTGAAGTAACTGAAGAAAGAGTTGAACCAAAGAACAAGATTGTAGAAATTGGTTATAAAACAGATGGAAAAGTTAAAGTAGAAAGCGAAATTCCTTTTGAAGTTGAAATCATAGAAGATCCTGAAATGGAAGCTGGTAAAACTGAAGTTGTTCAAGAAGGTAAACTAGGTAAGAAAGAAACAACAGTAACTATAGAAAATAGTAAAGAAGTTTCTAGAGAAGAAAATATAATTGAAAAACCGGTTAAAAAGATTATAAAAGTCGGAACTAAGAATGTCTGTGAAATCCCACCGGTAGACCCAACAGATCCAAAGGACCCAACAGATCCGATAGATCCGACAGATCCAAAAGATCCAGAACAACCAGGTGGAAAAGATCCAAAAGATCCAGAACAACCAGATGGAAAAGATCCAAAAGATCCAGAACAACCAGATGGAAAAGATCCAAAAGATCCAGAACAACCAGGTGGAAAAGATCCGAAAGATCCAGAACAACCAGGTGGAAAAGATCCAAAGGATCCGGACCAACCAGGTGGAAAAGATCCAAAAGATCCAGAACAACCAGGCGGAAAAGATCCAAAAGATCCTGAAACTCCAGGTAAAACACCAGAAAATAATGGCAAAACACCAGAAAACAATGGTAAGACACCAGAAAACAATGGTAAGACACCAGGAGCTACTGGACAAGTAGATGGAAAATCAACAACTACAAATAACAAAACTCCTAAGAGATTGCCAAAATCTGGTAGTGAAAGTGAAATCATGATGCTATCAATGTCAGCATTGATGACAGCAGCTGGATTTGTAGGATTGAAGAAAAAACGTAAAGACAGATAATCTTGAATACAAGATAAGTCTTATACAATAATCTAACAAAGCCTAACTCAATTGAGCTAGGCTTTTTTGAATGCACACAAAAACCCGACCTCTTATGAGATCGGGTAAATTTTATCCAAATATATTTGAAAGTGAATTGTATATTAGTAATCCAACCAAAGCTACCAACAAAACTTCTAAGATAAATACGATAACTTTGATTACGATTTGTGCGATGAATGATTTCAAACCAACCTTGAAACTGTCTTTTTCCAAATACAAATCTAGGAAAGTTGCAGAGTAAGCTATCATTCCTGTGAAGCAACCAATGATGCTACCGATAAATCCAAGCGGTGTAAGTATGAACATGAATAGACCATTGATTATCGAGAACACACCGCCCTTAACATCTCTTGTGCAAGGTGGTGGAGTTGGTCGCATGTATTTTTTCGTAAACATGTATATGAATCTTGTCATCACATAGTTGATTAATGGTACTAAAATCAATGTCATTATAGAAATAGTAGGTCTGTGGAAAACTTTCGACAATTCTCCAAGTGATCCTTGTGTTGTAACGCTAACCCACACTGCGCTAGTCAAAGCAGCGATTAAACCTGATGTCAAAAATGAATAAATGATTCCGTGTTTTGTGGATGCGTAAAAATCATAGATTTTGTCTGCATATCCACTGATAAATTTTACGCATTTCAAATACCAATCAGGTGAATCGTTTTGCTTGTAGTTTTCGTATTCTTCGTTATCTTCTTTTCTTTGTTTTTTAGTGTATTTTTGGTTAATCTCTTCAAAATAATCGTCCTTAGATTTAGTGGATTCTTGTGACTGAGTAACATCAGATACCCCATTAACATCATCATTAACACCCACATCTACAGGTTTTTCTTCGAAGTAATCGTCAGGCTGAACAATTTCTTCATCCGATACATAACTTTTAAGATTTTGTTTGAAATCTTGTTTCTTATCGTCCATAGTTTCCTCCAATTAATATTCTTATTTAATAATATACCCATTTGAAAAGCGTTAATTCACAAATTTGATTATTTAATAATTATTTTTTCGTGTGGGATAAATCATTACAACGTAATAAATAATTGCAAAATATATTTATCAAACTTTTACGTTTGTAGTTTCAAATTAATAAAATATTTATTTTATAACAAATTAATCGTATAAAAAGTTTATAAAAAAACAAATAGTGGTATAATAGAGCAGTAAACTTATTGATTTAACACAGATAGTAACTATTGTTACAAGAAAAATGAGGAGGATAATATGAATAAAAAAAGGATTATTTCGTGGATACTAATTTTTGCTATGGTTATAGGATTTGCTCCTGTAAACATATACGCAAGTGATGTTCCACAAAAAAAAGAAGTCACTGCGGAAAGTGATTTTGATTTTGATGCAAGTAGCGGAACTATTAAAAAGTACAAGGGTACAGCTACTGATGTAGTTATTCCGGAAAAAATCAATGGAAAAACTGTAACAACTATTGGCAAAGGAGCTTTCGGAAGAAAAGGACTTACTTCAGTTGTTATTCCAGAAGGCGTTGAAACAATCGACCAAGGAGCTTTTTCAGCTAACTCGCTTACAACAATCAAGCTTTCTTCGACTGTAAAACAAATCGAAAGATTAGCTTTTGGAGCGAATAAGAATTTAAGTAAAGTTGAATTAAATGAAGGCTTGGAGTATATCGGTCAACAAGCATTTTTCTCTGATACTTCATTAGCTGGAGAAATTACAATTCCATCTACAGTAAAAATTGTTATGACATCTGCTTTTAACAAAACAGGTGTAACAGGTATTTTATTGAAAGGTGATAAGAATTCTAATGCTGTTAATTTACATTCTGGATTAAATGGAGAAAAGATAGAATATGTAAAGTCAGAAAGTCCTTTCAAAAAGATTAAAATTAATTTTAACTCTTTAGGAACTGGAGAATCAGATAAATATCTCGATTTGGGCAAAGTTAAAGCTAATGTTAATAGCAAAGAAGAACTTAAAAAATGGCTTAATGATAATATTGATGTAGACTATGTAGCAAATTATGTAAATAAGAATGATAGATCAGGATCAAACGATAAAGAAGTAGAACTAGAAAAGATTTGGAACTTGGAAAAATTCGACAAAACAAAAGAATTCGATGTAATTGCAAGTATCGATAAAGAAATAGCTTCAAAACTTGAAGAAATCGAAGGATATTCAGCTCCATGTGTAACTTGTTCAGCTACAAATTTAATGATTAAATTGACTGTTAATCTTGGCAAATCTGAACAACCAGAACAACCTACTACTGAAAAATGGTCACAAGAAGATTTCACTTATGGACAATTCAAATACAAGGGAAGAATGGAAGAAGAATCTTATAGATTAGGAATTACTGGTTTTTCTGAAAAAGGTAAGGCGAAGTTAGCAAAGAATCCTGATTTGGTTATTCCAAAGGAAGTTACTATTGACGGTGAAGTTAAGCAAGTAGAAGGAATTAAGGAAAATTCTTTCAAAGATTTAAAAATTAATAGCGTAACTTTCCCAAAGACCGATGTGGAATTCATCATCAAAGATTCTGCTTTCCAAAACTCAGGAATTACTAAGGTTAAGTTTGAAGAAGGTTTGAAATCTATTGAATCATATGCATTCAAGAACAATAAGCTTACAGAAGTTTCCATTCCAAGCACTGTATGGAAAACTGGTAGCGAATCTTTCATGAACAATGAAATTAGTAAGCTTGAAATTTCTGATGATGTAGACAGTATTCAAATAGATAATTTTAGTTTTGCAAACAATAAACTTCAACTTGTAAAACTTCCTTACTCTATTTTTAAAATCAGACATTTTGTATTCCAAAACAATACAGGTTATGAAAATAGCAAGGTTGTAAGACTTGAAACTAGAAACCCTGCGCATTTACAAGCATCAACTTATATCATACCAGAAAGCGATCATCACAAGATTGTTTTGGTTACAGATATAGATAGAAGTGAACTTTTCCAAGAATTACAAAGTGTTAAATCAATCGTAAAATCAGACTATAAACAAGAACAAATAGACGAATTCGACAAGGTATTAGAACAAGCAAAGGCTATTTTCAAAGATGAAAAATCAACACAAGAACAAATAGATAAGGCTTTTGATGATTTGGTAAAAGCTGAAGCAAAATTGAGACAATCAGCTCCAGATAGATCAAAACTTAGAGATTCTATTAAAAGAGCAGAAGAATTAATTCCAGAAGCTTTCGAAAAAGAATCCTACGATGCTATGAAGAAGGAACTTGACAAGGCTAAGGAAGTTCTAGCTGATTTGGATAAAACATCAGATGAAATAACAGCTGCGAACAAAAGCTTGGAAGAAGCTTTGGCTAACTTAGTCATCAAGAAAGATTATCTGTATACAAGTGAAGATTTCACATACAAAGACAATGCTATTACTGGATTTAACGAAAGTGGCAAGGCTAAGTTCAAAGTAAACAAGGATTTGGTTCTTCCAGATAAAACTCCTGAAGGTAAAGATATTGAAGTAATCGGCAAATCGGCATTCAGTTTATTAAAAGATCCGGGAGTTAATTTCGGTACAGATACTGTAAGTTCTGCAAATGGTATGGTATCCGTAAAATTACCACAAAATCTTAAGAGAATTGAAGAAGATGCTTTCAGATTAAATAACTTTAAAAATGTGCAATTTCCAAGTACTCTTGAATATATTGGAGGATCAGCATTTAATGGAAATAGACTTGAAAAAGTAATCCTACCTGATTCTGTAACTGATGTTGAAGGTGGAGCATTCTCATTAAATCAAATTACTGAACTTAGACTTTCTCCAAATATGACAAAGGTAGCAAATGGTACTTTTGCAAGAAATATCAAACTTAAAAAACTTGTAATTCCTGAAGGGATAAAAGTTATCGAAGGATCAGCATTCCAAGGAGCCCCATTAAAACAACTTACTATTGCAAAAACAGTTGAAGAAATTAAACACAGAGCTTTTACAGGTCATCAACTTGAAGAATTGACAATTCCTGGAAATGTCAAGAAAATAGGTAACCAAGCTTTCGCTCACAATATTAAATGGAAGAGACTTAAAAAGTTAACTCTTGAAGAAGGAATCGAAGAAATCGGAGATTCTGCATTCAGACATTCACTTCTTTTAGAAACTAACTTACCAAAGAGTTTGAAGAAACTTTCAAATACTGCTTTCAGAGACGCTGTAACAACTGACAAGAAACATGTTGTCGTTAAGTTGTACACTGAAAACTCAGACCATTTAAAATTCAACAATGAAAAATCTTTGAAAAATCAAAAAGTTATTTTCAAAGGCGAAGTAAAACCAGGAACAATTGAAGAAATTCCAGCAGTAAAAGCAGAAGACATCGAAAAAGAAGTTGTAAAACAAGGTGAAAAGATCGATGTAACAGATAACATCAAAAACTTACCAGAAAAAGCAACCATAAAAGACATAACAGAACCAAAAATCGACACAAATAAACCTGGCGAATATACAGCAAAAGTTGAAGTAACATTTGAAAATGGATCCAAGAGAATAGTAGAAATTCCTGTAGTTGTGGAAAAGAAAACAGAAGTAACACCTGTGGATCCTTTTGAACCAACAGATCCAACGGAACCAACAGATCCAACCAAACCAACCGAACCAACTATTCCAACTGATCCAACAACTCCTGTTCAACCAACGATACCAAAAGAAGACATCAAAGATACAGACACACTAAAAGAAATATTCGAAAAAATACCATCAACAAGAATAGCAGGAAGAAACCGTCAACTAACAGCAGTAGAAGTAAGCAAAACACTATTCAAAAATGCAGATGTAGTAATCTTAACATCAAGCAACAAAATGGTGGATTCACTTGCAGCATCTCCTAAAGGAATAGCAATCAATGCACCAACATTATTTGTAGAAAAAGATTCAATAATGGATGAAGTTCTTCAAGAAATCAAAAGACTCAACCCATCTAAGATAATAATCGCTGGTGGCGAAGAATCTATCAGTGACGATGTTGCAAAACAATTACAACAATTAGGAATCAAACAAGAAAGAGTAGCAGGATCTGACAGATTTGAAACAGCAGTAAAACTAGCAGAAGAAATCAGACGTAACTCCTCAAACAAAACAGACGTAATCCTAGTAAACGGATACAACTCAATTGATGCACTAACAGCAGGAAGCTTAGCTGCAAAACTAAACATTCCAATCCTATTAACAGGATCAGACCAATTAAACAAAACAACAGAAAAAGCGTTGAAGAATTGGAACATCCAAAACGTAATAATAGTAGGTGGAAAAACTCAAGTATCAGAAACAATAGCATCACAACTTAAAAATGATGGAGTAAACACAAGTAGACTTGCAGGAAGAACACGTGTAGAAACAGCGCTAGAAGTAGCAAAAGCAGTAAACAGTGACCCTGACAAAGTAATATTTGCAAACAAAGATGCATTTGCAGATGCGCTACTAGCACCATATCTATCAAACGCCGAAAAAGCACCAATAGTATTGATAGATAAAGATAAAGCTCAATTATCAGTAAAAGAATACTTGAGAGACAATGAAATCAAAAACGGCATCATTTTAGGTGGAGAAAAAAGTATTGAATTATACAAATAGTATTTAGAACAACAGCAATGTGATTGGATTTTAGTCCAGTCACATTGTTTTTTTGTCTGAATTACAAAATCCGATTTGTATTGTATAATATAAGATATATTATGAAAAATTCTGAGAATTTGTGCAAAATGAGGAGAGATTTATGTCAATTTTAGTTATAGGAAGCGTGAATGTAGACACTACATATAATTTGGAAAATTTCCCAAAACCAGGTGAGACAATATCGTCACTGTCAAAGAGCAGATCTGTCGGTGGCAAGGGGGCAAACCAAGCGATTGCTTGTCAAAAACTCGGTGGAGATGTAAAGTTTCTTGCGTGTGTGGGAAATGATATGGATGCTGATTTTATTTTTGAAAATATGAAGGAATACGGCGTGGACACATCGAACATCATCAAAAAAGATGTGGACACAGGAACTGCGCTAATAAATGTGGACAAAACTGGTCAAAACGAAATAGTTTTGGATCATGGGGCAAATTATGCGATAACAATTCAAGATATCGACGATAACATCGAGCTTTTGGATGAGTGCGATATTTTGATTTTGCAAATGGAAATCCCGCAAGAAGTCAACGAATACGCGATTAAAAAAGCGAAGGAAAAGGGCGTTTTCGTGATATTAAACCCAGCTCCAAGTGAGTTCGAAGTGGAAGATATATTGGACAAAGTATACTTGTTCGTACCTAATGAGAATGAAATTTTGAGATATTCTAGCAAAAATAATTTAAAAGAGGCAGCAGATGAATTGCTGGACAAAAATGTCGTATCCGTGATAATAACTTTGGGAGAAAACGGCTCTGAGTATTTTTCAAAAACAGAACACATCAAACAAGATGCCATCAAAGCGAAAGTCGTGGATACAACATCTGCAGGAGACAGCTACATCGGAGCGATGGCAGTAATGTTAGATCAAAAAAAATCCATCAAAGAAGCGATGGAATTTGCCACAAAAGCATCATCAAAGACCGTAACCAGAAAAGGATCGGGAGAATCCATCCCAACAATAGATGAAATTATGTAGAACTTTCAGGAATTTCCTGAAAGTTTTTTTATAGAGAAATCAAACCGTTAGTAGATAAACAATCATACACGAATATCTAGACTCCAAAAATTAACAAATTCTAAGCTCATGAAACTAAAATCGCAAGCACACTTCGTTTACGCGGTGCGATTTCTTAACGTTTCATTTCGCTTGAATTTGGAGTAATTTTTTCCGTATGATATTCTTTGTATGATTGGTTTACTACTTAGATTATTTTGCGTTTCAGGAGTCATCTCCTGATTTTTTGTTAAACCACAAAACCATCCAGATAATTCTGGATTGTTTTTCTATAAATTCTATTCGTTCAACGCCAAATCCTGTATTATTTCGTAGTTTTCTTTTAATAATTTGAAATCAGGAATGTAGGATGCGGCGATGACTTCATCTGGGTTGTATTTTTGTTTTATTTCCATGAATTGGTCCTTGACAGAATTCACGTCTCCTTCGATTCGAAGGCCCCTTGCAGTTCTTATCATGAATTTTTCGATTGATGTGAGTTCTGGGCTGTTGTTAGGGTCAGCTTTTAAGAATGCATCTCTGTTGTTTCTGTTTTGGATTTGCAAGAATATGGAGATTGCTTGTTGTTTGATGTGTTCTGCGGCGTCTTTATCGTAAGCTGCGTTTGCAGATACTCCAAGCATTACATATGGTTTGTCCAAATACTTCGATGGAGTGAATTCTTCGCGGTAGATTTTGAGTGCGACTTCAACTGTGTTTGGCGAAAAATGTCCAGCGAATGAATAAGGCAGTCCCAATTGTGCTGCGATGTGCGCTGATGTCATGGAGCTTCCCAAAATATACACTGGAACGTGTGTGCCAACTCCAGGGTATGGGTGCACTTTGAAGTTTTCCGCTTCATCTTCAAAATAGCTTAGCAATGTTCTGATGGCTTCTTTGAAGTTATCTTCCTTGTATGTGTCGCGGTAGATTAATTTCGCTGTTTCGATGTCTGTTCCTGGCGCTCTTCCAATTCCCAAATCAACTCTTTCAGGATACAATGTTTCAAGCGTTCCATATCTTTCTGCAACTTGGAATGGTGTGTGGTTTGGAAGCATCACGCCACCTGCTCCGACTTTTATTCTTTGTGTGTTTTCTAAAATATATCCGATAATCAAATCTGTTGCTGAGCATGAGATTGATTTGGAGTTGTGGTGTTCTGCAACCCAATATCTTTCGAAGTTTTGTCCGTCTGCCCATTTTGCAAGTTCCAACCCACGTTCGATGGATTGTTTTGCTGTTTCATCTATAAATCTTGGTATTAAATTGAGTATTGATATTTTCATAATTGTTCCTCCTTTTGGTTAATATGAATTTATTATATAAAATCTTGATTGTCAAATAAATTTTACATAATACTAATGTGATAGTAAACTATTGAAGAAAAATTGAACAAATGATATAATTAATTCAATGAATAAAATTGTTTTATTTTTACCCGATTTGGATAAATATATAGTAACGATATTAAAAAAGGAAGTAAGTTATGGATATTAAAAAATACAGGGTAAAACCTAACAAAAAAGTTGATTTGGAAAAATTTAGCACAAGAAAAGACGATTCTTATTCTAAACAAGAAGTGAAGGAAGAAATTCTTCCACAAAATTTGGAAAAGATGTTTGAATTTCAGGAAAAATTATATGCTGAAAACAAGAGAGGGATTTTGGTTGTGCTTCAAGCGATGGATGCAGCGGGTAAGGACAGTTTGGTGAAAAAGGTGTTCACGGCGCTCAATCCTGCTGGCTGCAAAGTTACAAGCTTCAAGCAACCTTCTACAGAAGAATTGGATCACGATTATTTGTGGAGGATTACACAAAAGACTCCTGCTTACGGTGAGGTTGGGATTTTCAACAGATCGCACTACGAAGATGTTTTGGTAACCAGAGTTCATAATTTGGTTAATCAAAAAAATGACGACGATTTTTGGGAAAAAAGATTCGAAGACATCAATGCGTTCGAAAAATATTTGGACAATAATGGTATCAAGGTTGTGAAGTTTTTCTTGCATGTGTCAAAGGACGAACAAAAACAAAGACTTTTGGACAGGATTAACTTGGACGAAAAACATTGGAAGTTTGCAGCAAGTGACATTCTGGAAAGGGAAAACTGGGACGAATATCACAAGGCTTACGAGGATATGTTGGAGCATACTTCGACAGATTATGCGCCATGGTATGTGGTTCCTGCGGACAACAAATGGTTCACAAGGTTTGTTGTGAGTGAGGTTATGTTGGATTTGTTCGAACAATTGGACCCACAAACGCCAAAACTTTCCAAGGAAGAAGAATCGCAACTTGAAAAATGGAAGAAAGTTTTGTTGGAACAAGACGAAGAGGACGAAAAAGAATAGCAGAAATAAATAGGAGGAGAATATGTCAGACGATAGAGATTACAAAGGTTTTGAAAATGACGACAGCGAATATACTAAAGACGGCAATTATTTTTCAGAAAAAGAAGATGTGAGAGGCGGATTTAGTGAAGATAAGGACAGTTATTCCGACAGAGATAGTAATTATTTCGAAGCTTCACAAGAAGATAATTATTCTAATATGAATGAAGAACACGACCATTACGAAAAAACAGACGACAGTTTTTTCTTTGAAGGACAAGACGACGAAGAAGAATACATCGAAGACTACACTCGAAGGGAAAGTTCTGGTTATGCTGGTTTCTGCCAAAAGATTTTTGCGATGTTACACGGACTTATTGAAAAATTCAATAAAAAGGGTGCATTCGTAATATTGTTCTTGTTTTACGGAGTATTCACATATGTTGCATCGATCGTACAATACAAGCTTCATCCAGAACAAGCACAACAATTGGAACAAGTAACAAAAACTGGATTGAGTTTGACAGCTTTCAGTATAATAACTGCTGTTGTATCAATGTTTTTCTACTATGCAGTGTGTAGAATCATATTCCATTTCACAAAAAAAGATATGTCACCAGTTCCAAATCCTGTAGAAAGAGATGCAAGACTTGGAGTGTATGTAGCAGTTGAAGCGTTGATTAATATTTTATTGATGGCACTTCCAACAACGTTCCTTCCATCAATTCTCGGCATGATAATTGGAGTTATCCTTTACTCATCAGTATTCTACGACAGAATTTCTGATGAAAGAATGCTTGCTGTTGGTGTGAAATCAGCGATAGTAAGTATTGTCGCAGGACTTGTATTTGGACTAATAATTGGAATCGCAGCAATAGCAATCGCAGTAGCTGTTATGAAATAAAAAATTTGTAGACTGATCACTTGGCTAGGCTGGGTGGTCAGTTTTTTGTTTTTAAATATGTAGGTCGATGTTATATAATAATATATAAATGAAAACCAAAGGGGAAAATAAATGAACTTAACTGATATTATAGATAAAATTGATTATATAGATTACACGAAAAACAACGACGATGAGATTACAAATGTGACGAATGATTCCAGAAAAATCGAAAAAGGTGGAGTGTTTGTGGCAATTTCAGGGATGGAATTTGATGGACACAAATTCATCGACAAGGCGATTGCAAACGGCGCAAACACTATTGTAGTTACAAAAGATGTCACACAAAATGACAGCGTAAACTACATTAAAGTCGACGATGCAAGGGTTGCTATTGCACAAGTTTCAAATGTGGTGTGTGATTTTCCATCGAAGAAGCTTCGCGTGATTGGAGTTACTGGGACAAATGGAAAAACGACGACATCTTCTATGATTAGTCATATTTTGGAACATTTGAACTCACCATGCACAAACATTGGCACGAACGGAACTTTTATCGCTGGAGAAAAATACGAAACGCCAAACACGACTCCAGAAATCTCAGAAATCGACAAGATTTTGAAGCTTTCGGTGGACAAAAAAATCGACAACGCCGTTGTTGAATGTTCCAGCCATGGATTGTATTTGCACAGACTAGACGGGATTGATTTCGATGTTGCTGTATTTAACAATTTATCGATGGAGCACATGGATTTTCATAAAAATATGGAGAATTATTTCGATGCTAAGATGATTTTGTTTGAAAATTCCAAGAAAAAAATCGCAAACGTAGATGATGAATACGGAAGAAAAGCTAAGGCTAGGTTTGAAGACGCATACACATTCTCACTTGAAAATGAATCCGATTTTAGGGCAGAAAATGTAGAATTGATTGATGGCAAGATGCATTTTGAAATCAAAAACGTGGAATTCGTACTGAACAGATTTGCGCTGTTTGATGTGTACAATTCGGTGGCTGCGATTGCTGCGGTGAATTTATTGGGATACGAATTGGAAGATATCGCCAAAGCTTTGGAAAGTTTTACAGGCGTTGAGGCACGATTTGAATTCGTAAAGAATGATATGGGAATAAATATTGTGATTGATTTTGCACACACTCCAAAAGCGTTCGAAAATATCTACAAATCTGTGCCAAACGACAAACGAAAAATCGCAGTTTATGGAATGAGTGGCGACAGGACTAGTGAAATCAGACACGAAGTTGGGAAGATTTCCGCCGAAAACGACGTGTTCTCGGTGGTTACGACTGATGATCCGAAATTCGACACATACGAAAACATTGCAGATGACATCGTCAGTGGAATTGAAGAAGAAAACGGTGAGTTCATCAGAATTAAGGACAGGAAATCAGCCATCAAACACGCTATAGAAATGGCAAATGAAGGAGATTTTGTGCTACTTTTGGGAAAAGGACAAGAAAACTTCATCAAACTCAAAGGAAATGAAAAGACACATTATTCTGAAAAGGAAACTGTGAATGAAGTGTTGGATGAATTGAGGAAACAAAGAAGAAATTGTCTTAGATAGCTTTAGAATACACAAAGCAGAAAACCAATTTGCACGAATATCTAAACTACGAAAATAAATAAACTCTAAGCTTGTGAACCTAAAATTGTGAACTCGTGCTACGCACTCAAACAGCACAATTTTTTAACGGTTCACTTCGCTTGATTTTATGATTATTTTCTCCGTATAATATTCTTAGCAAAACTGGTTTTTTGCTTTTTTCATTGCAACAAGAACGCAGGACATTTACACCTGACAATGACATATAAAAATAGACACCGATACGAACGAATATCTAGACTACAAAAATTGATAAATTCATCGCTTATGAATCTAAAATCGCAAACTCGCTAACGCTCAGACAGTGCGATTTCTTAACGATTCACTTCGCTTGAATTTAGTGCAATTTTTTCCGTATGATATTCTAACCGTATCGGTTTGTCTATTTTATTTCAAACAAAAATCTGTTTTCATTTCCTCAAATCATCCATAAGAGGGGGAAGGGAGGTCATTTATAGAAAAAATCTATAAATAACGATTATCATTTTGATATATTGGCGATTAAATGATATTATTTGTTACGAGGTGATTAGATGGTTGATTTAAAGAAGGAATTACCAGAAGTTTTTAACGATTTTGCAGAAAGTCGTCAAAATGCTTTTTTGAAGGTGAAAGAAATAAAGGATAAGGATATTCCTGTTATAGGAATTTTTTGTACGTTTTTTCCACAAGAGTTAGCTGTTGCAGCTGGTGCTACTTGTGTTAGTTTGTGTGCTACTAGTGACGAAACTATTCAAGATGCTGAGAGGGATTTGCCTAAAAATTTATGCCCACTTATCAAATCTTCTTATGGTTTTGCGTTGACTGACAAGTGTCCATTCTTCTATTTTTCTGATTTGGTTATCGGGGAAACTACTTGCGATGGCAAGAAGAAGATGTACGAATATTTGGAAGAATTCAAGCCAGTTCACGTGATGGAACTTCCAAACAAGAACACTGAACAAGGTCTTATTTTGTGGAAAGAAGAAATCAGAAAGATGATTAAGACTATCGAAGATTTATTCGGCGTTGAAATCACTGATAAAAAATTAAAGCATGCAATTGAAGTGAAAAACGCTGAGAGATCAGCTGTTAAGGACTTCTATTCTATAATGAAGGCTGATGATTTGCCAATTACAGGTGGAGAATTGTGGCATGTTTTAAATGGTGTGCAATTTGATTTCGATAAGGAACAAATTCCACAAATGCTAGAAGAATTAAAAGCTAAGGTTATGTCTGAACACAAGCACATCAGTGGCAAGCCAAGAATTTTGATTACTGGTTGTCCTATCGGTGGTGCGACTGAAAAAGTTATCGAAGCTGTCGAAAACAACGGCGCAGTTGTGGTTAGCTACGAAAACTGTGGCGGCGCTAAGGCTATTGATGAAAATGTCGATGTTGACAATCCAGATATGATCGATGCGATTGCTAGAAAATACATGAACATCGGTTGCGCTTGTGTGAGTCCAAACGAAAACAGACTTAAATTGTTGGACAAATTAATCGACGAATACAAGGTTGACGGAGTTATCGACATGCATTTACAAGCTTGTACTCCTTACCAAGTTGAAGGTTTGGCAATCAAGAGATTCTGCAACGATAAGAAAAATGTTCCATACATCGCTGTAGAAACTGATTATTCAAAATCAGATATCGGACAATTAAATACAAGAATTGGAGCTTTTATTGAAATGTTATAACATTTTTTGAAAAATGTGATATAATAGTTTCAGCAAAGTCCATACAGGTATTACCTGGGAAATAATCGTCATTGTTTTGAAGTGACGGTTATTTTTTTGTTGGAAATTTTGAAATGTTGTAATAATCTATCTAGCTAGGTGTGATACAATATAGTAAGTATAAATTTTGCACATAGGAGAGGAAAAACTTGGCAAAGCAAAAATCACTTAAATTAAACGCGATGCTTAATTTAATCAAAGTTGGGCTGAGCGTTGTGTACCCGTTGATAACTTTTCCTTACGCTACGAGAATTTTGCAAGTAGCAAACATGGGAAAGGTCAGTTACGGGGATTCAATTATTAAAATATTCATGCTGATTGCATCGCTTGGAATTACCAATTACGCAGTCAGAGAAGGTTCCAAATACAGAGAAGACAGAGTAAAACTCGACCAATTTTCGAGGGAAGTTTTCTCCATCAACTTGTTGTCTACATTGATTTCTTATATTTGTTTGGCGATATTCTGCGTAGTTTCTGTGAAAATGCACGATTACGCAACGCTTATTTTCATTCAAAGTTTGAGTATAATCTTCGCGACACTTGGAGTTGAATGGGTCAACGCAATCCATGAGGATTATTTGTACATTACAATCCGAAGTATTGTGATTCAAACATTGGGAGTTATTTTACTATTTTTCGTAGTAAAAACTCAAGAAGATTACTTAAAATACGCCGGACTTACGGTTTTCGTAAATGGTTTGGTGTGCATTTCAAATATGTTACACGTTAGAAGATACGTAAGTTTGAAACCAACACTTAAACTGAATTTGAAAAGGCACTTGAAGCCTATCATGCTATTCTTCTCAAATAGTATCGCTGTTTTGGTGTATGTCAGCGCAGACATGACAATGCTAGGATGGATTTCGGGAGATTTTTACACAGGACTATATGCAGTAAGCGTAAAGGTGTATTCTGTTGTAAAACAAATGCTCGGCGCGATTTACATGGTTACAATTCCAAGATTATCAAAAGCTGCTACATTGGATGACAAGACAGAATTCAGACATTTGTTGACAGAAATCTCAAGTTTCTTGCTATTATTAATGATACCAATGTGTATGGGACTTGGCGTATTATCCAAAAATATCGTCTATATTCTCTCCGGAGAAAAATTCATCAGAGCCACACTTTCATTGCAAATCTTAGCCGTATCGGTGTTTTTTGCAATAACAGGTGGTGTAATCACGACGTGTATGAACGTTCCATTGGGAAAAGAAGCGTTGAATTTGAAAGCGACGACGATATCGGCGTTCGTAAATGTAGGATTAAACCTAATTTTCATACCACTTTGGCAACAAAATGGTGCAGCAATGACTACGGCGATTTCAGAATTAGTAGTAGTTCTTGTGTGCTTATTTGAATTCAAAGAGGCGAAGTTCTACTTTGAAATGGACAAGTTATTCTACACAGCGAAATTCGCAGTCGCAGGTGCGTTGTGGATACTTTTGACAAAATTTGTAGTTACAAAGTTTATCACACATTACACGCTTAACTTGTTGGCAGTGTTCTTCATCAGCGTCATCGGCTACACATTAATATTGTTCTTCGGCAAAAATGAAGTATTTATCGAAACATTGAAGAAAACACCACTCAAAAAATTAGTAAAATAAATTATGAGAGCATCACGTGATGCTCTTTTTTGATTGTGACAAAGTCGCAGGACATTTACACTTTACAGAGACACGCAAAAATAGACACCGATACGAACGAAAAAACCACAAAAACTTGTAAATCGCTCATCTTTCTACAGAAATTGTCGTAGGCAGTTTCAAAATTTACGAATCAGAAAACCAGTTTGCACGAATATCTAGACTACGAAAATAAATAAACTCTAAGCTTGTGAACCTAAAATTGTGAACTCGTGCTACGCACTCAAACAGCACAATTTTTTACGGTTCACTTTGCTTGATTTTATGATTATTTTCTCCGTATGATATTCTTAGCAAACTTTTAATCTGCTTTTTTCATTGCAATAAAACGCAGGACATTTACACTTGATATGGGAATCACTAAAAATAGACAGCCGCTCTTTTGTTTGAACAATGCAATAAAATGAGATTATAATGACAAAGTTTGTGTTGAATTTGAAAATTGAATTTTATATAATAAAAAAAGAATGACAATGAATCAAGAGTGCAAATTGAGTACATAAAAAACTTATGTTAGGAGGCACAATGAATATAGCTATCTGTGATGATGATCTTAAACATATAAATTTAATAGAAGATATGATATATGATTTATCTCAAAAATTAGACAATTTTAAACCTGATATAGATGCTTATTTAAGTGGTGAAGAACTACTTAGATTGATAGATGTGAAAGATTTTCCATCTATTTTATTTATAGATGTTGAAATGCCAGGACTTAATGGAATTCAAACGGCTAGAGAACTCAGAAAGCTCTCCGAACAAGTTTTGATAATTTATGTTACAAGTTACGAAACTTATACCTTGGAATCTTTTGAAGTTAGACCTTTTCGATATTTGTTAAAGCCTATTGATACAAAAAAGTTTGCAAGAGCTTTTTATGATGCTATTGAATACATAAATAATTCCAATAGTTATGTATTCTTTAAAAAAGGCAAGGATCACATTCAAATAGATAGTTCATCTATAATATCTATATTCTCGGAATCGGGGAGAAAATTAAGGGTGAAAACTAGCAATGAATTAGATGACGAGGTATTTTATGGAAAAATTAAGAATATAGAAAAAGAACTCAATCCTTTAAGTTTTGTTAAGATAAACAGCGGAACCATTATCAACTTAAAAAGAGTCAAGATTTTAAACGCTCATGAGGTAATAATGATAGATGGTTCAATATTACCAATTAGTAAAAACAGAAAGAAAAGTGTCATTGATTTGTATTCTAGTTTTATTTCTAAAGAGGTCGGAATATGAGTATCACAGCTATTAAAGTTCTGGTTACATTTTTAGTTATTGTGCTTTTGCAAACGACTATTTCTTATGTTTTTTTTAATGAATATTTTATCAATATAAGGAAAAATAGTATTCTTTTCTTCAGCTTTTTTATTATTATACTTCTGGATAAATTCATGGGAAATTCTACTTTTCTTAAATTGTCGTTTTTAACTGTCGCAAATCTGGCTATCTCATTTATGTTTTTTGATGGGACAGCTTACAAGAAAGTATTTTATGTCATCAGTTTTATCTGTAATTTCACTTTATACGAAGTTGTTGGACTAAGCTTTTCGTATTCAAGCATATACAAGGATTTTTTTGGCATAGATTTTTCTTTTTATTACATAATTTTGTATTTAGCTTTTTTGATATTGTTTTATGTGTACATAAAATTCATAAAAGATGGCAGTTACGAAAATTTTGACTTAGACAATACTGAATATTTGATTCTTACTATTGTATTTCTTTGTAACCTTGTAATGCTCATGGTACTAGGAGATTATTCTTATAAAATAAGTATTGTTTTAATATTCGTTGCGATTCTTTCGGATTTCTGTTATGTTTTTTTTCACAGGAAAATAAAAGAAAAGAATTTGATTCTGTCTAAATATCAAGTTGTAGATGAACAAAACAAAATCCTAAAAAGAGAGATAGAAAATGAAGCAAATTTTAGGAGATTAAAACATGATTTAAAAAACACTTTGCTTCAAGTTGATATGAATATCAAAAGTGGGGACACTAATCTTGCAATAGCTCAAATTGAAAATATAGTCGGACAAAAATTAGATAATCCAACTTATCTTAGTGGATTGACAGAGATTGACTATCTATTAAGCATGAAAATTCAAAAAATGGAACAACTAAATATCAAACATAAAATATCACTTCAAATCCCAAAAGACTTAAATATCAAGGAAATCTCGATAGATTTGTCTGCAATAATAGGAAATTTAATTGACAATGCTATTGAGGCGGTTGAAAGACTTGGAGATGTTGACTCTCCGATTATAATAAAACTGATATATCGAGATGAAAAAATATATGTGTATACTGAAAATCCTTCTGAAAAACTTGAAGAAGATTTCTCGAAAGACTTTATAAAGTCTTCAAAATCGGATAGATTTGGAGTTGGGATAAAGAGTATAAAGTTGCGTTTAGAAAAATTAAAAGGATTTTATAATTTTAAATATGAAGACGGTTCTTTTAAGGTTTTGATTATTGTACCTTGTAAACTGAAAAATCCAAAATCTTAATAAAAAATCAAAGAATTAAACGAGTATTGAAAATTAGATAAAAAACTAATTTTTGATGCTCGTTTTTTTAATACAACTTTTTAGGCTATTTAATACATTTTGAAAATCCAATTAAAAATCCATTGTATAATCAATTTGAAAGTAGAGGTGAGGTGTATGGAGATAAAAAAACGCAGAAATTATGATTTTAGTTTTTTAAATGTAAATGAGAGAAATCCTTTAATAATAGCGATGTCGTTGGTAGTCATAAATTTGTTATCTCTGTTGACGCTTATAATTCTTTTATCGTTCGTAAAAGTATCTAATCCGTTTTTAATGTTGACAGTACCAACTGTGGTTTCATTTATTATACTTCCAAAATTATTATTAAAATTTCTCAATATTGAAGATAATCTGGATGTATTCAGGTATTTAAAAACTTCTAGTGTAATTTTTATATCTTTTATAGCCGTCTATCTTTTAATATTTAGATCGAAACTTGATGTGACATTTGTGGGTTTTTGGATAGTACATTATCTAATTGTTGCCACAGGCGAGGAGTACATATACAGGCATCTTTTAATTAGTCTGTTATCTAAAAAAATGAGCATCATTATTTCTTGTATTATATCAAGTATTGTTTTCGCATTTATCCTTCATAATAACGAAGATTTTGTAACAAACTTAGTAATCAGACTACCTTTGGCGCTTGTATTATCGGGAATTTATGTCAAAACAAAAAGTTTAAGTTTACCTATTGTCATACACGCAATCTACAATTTATTAGTAATGATTGTTTAGGAGGATTTATGAAAAAAAATATTGTAGTTTTAGTAATATCTTTAGTAGCGTTGAGCTTTTTGACTGTAAAGGTATCAACTACTGTAAATTCATTAAATGTTGTGACGTTTTTAGTTTTTGGAGCTATTTTACCGGCGTTGGTTTCATCAATAATGGGCTGTTCACTTATAAATATTTTAAAAATTCAAAAAGATAAAATAAGAATAATAGGCTCTGGAATTTTTGCCCTTGTATATTCAGTTTGCTATTTTATTTTTATAAAATTGATCAATTTGGATTTTACAGCTATAGCTAGAAATTCTCAGAGTTTATCTAACAATTCTTCAATACAAATTAACGCTGTAAGCAGTCAGTCGGTACTGACAACAGGTTTGATTAATTTCTTCTTAGTATTTTCTTTAATAGTAATATTTTCAAAAATAAAAGAAAAAGCAGGTGAAAGATATGTATAAAAATCCTAATGTTAAAACAGAAAAATTTAACGGAGCAAATCTTTTGATTAATACAGCAAATTCAGCTGTATTAGGGCTTGACGATAAAACTTATGAAGAATATCTGGAAATTTTACAAGATAAAAATGTCAATGAGGATTTGTATGAGTTTTTAGTAGAAAATGAATTCATTAAAACAGTTAATGAGTTTAAAAAAGGCTTCAATGTTAAAAATGCTTACATACACATAACAGACAGATGTAATTTGAAGTGTAAGGGATGTTATTCAGAAGATGAGAGATGTGATAAGAAAGAGCTACCATTTAATGAGTTAACAAAAGTAGTTAGTAATTTAAAGCCTTTAAATCTAGAAAATATAATTATATCTGGCGGAGAGCCAATGATACGAAAAGATTTGGATAAAATACTAGAACTTATCAAAACAGAACTAAAACCAGATAATTTAATTGTAATAACTAATGGTACTGTACATAATTTTGATATGTTAGAAAACATTGCACCATACGTTGATGTTCTTTCGGTATCCTTGGATACTTACAGCTCAGATTGCAAAGCGTTTCTAAGAGAAGAAAAAATTTTTGACAGAATAATGGAATTTATAGATAGAGCAAAAGAATTAGACATTAATTTATCCATACTGCCAACTATTAATCACAAAAACGTGGATTACATTAATGAGTACACGAAGCTTTCGAAAAAACTAGGCACAAATATAAGTTTTAGTTTATTTACAGTAAAACCGGATGATGAAAACAGAGAATTTGTTTTGACTACAGATGATCTCAAAAAAATTGTCGACTACTATAGAGTTAACGAAATAGAAGTGGAAGATGTTCCTCTTAAAGATTGCCTTGAAGGAAAATGCAATTGTGGTACAGGAGAACAACTGATTTCTGTAGGAACTGATGGATCCTTGTATCCTTGTCATATGCTAATGGAGGATGAATTCAAAATGGGAAATTTGTTGGAAAAAGACGTAATGAGTTTGCTTGTACATAATGCCAAAAGAAAATACGGAGTTGAAGTAGACGATATGGATGGCTGCAAAGAATGTGAGTTCAAATATTTATGTGGTGGTGGATGTCGAGCAAGAGCTTACTTGTATACTGACAAAATAACAAGTAAGGATCCGTTCTGCCCAATGTACTATGGGTTTTTTGATGAAGTTATGAATAATTTAATAGCAGGATAGATTAATGGACAAATATATTGCTTCTTCAATTGAAGAAATTTGTAATCAAAATAAAAATATAATGACAAGATTTAATGCGAAAAATTTGTTTAAACACAATGGAGAGTTTGTTTTGTCAGATAAATACATAGAATTTAAAGGGTATAAAACAATAAAATTTGATGAAATTGAAGATATATCCTTGGAAAATGATGATGTGGTATCTTCGGTTAATTTTGCCACTCAAAATAGGATGGTTTTTGGGAAATCAGCCAGACCAATAAGACTATTACTGAAAAATGGAGAGAGAATATATTTTTATGTGAACTGGAATATATTAACAGGACTTAGCTCCAACAAAAAAATTTATGACATTTTAAATGATCATATAAAAAATTAGAGGTGGATTTTTCTAGAGAATCCAAAGATTGAAGGAGGTGACAGATATGTTATTTAAATTTTTGAAGAAAAACAATGCAGGTTGTGCATCAGTAGGAATGGTAGTTTGTGGTTCTATCGGATACTCAGGAAAAAAATGGTCAGCATAATAATACTTAACTAATATTAAAAGATTCATATTTAAATTTGGTGTCTAATTAAAGATGCCAAATTTTTATATGGAGGTGTATATGAAAAAATATCTTAACTCACAAAAATTAAGGATATTGTATATTGTAATACTTTCTATAGTGACAAGCTTATGTAGTATTTTTATCGTGAAAAACATCCAAAAGATTGTGGATAGCATGATAAACAGAGACTCTCTGACATTTAAACAAAGTATTTGGTTTTTGGTAATATCATTTATCATAAACTTCATATTAACTTATTTGTTGGTTATATCCAACGCAAATTTGAAAAAGAATATACATAAATCAATAAAAAGAGATATCATAAAAAGCTTTTTTAAAATGGAACATAAAGATTTCATGAAAACTTCTTCTTCTCAAAAGATAAACGTATTTGAAACTGATTTGAATATAATAGACAATCAATATTTCGAAAACATATTAAACCTTTTGAAAAATAGCTTATTGATATGCTTTTGTTTGGTTTATTTGATGAAATTAAACATAACAATGGCATTTATTATGATTTTTTGTTCATTTTTAATATTATTATTGCCAGTTTTTTTGGGCAAAAACATAGATGAATTAAGCGCGAAGTATTCAAAAAATAAAGATAAATTTCTGGAAAAGATTAAAGATGTTTTTGAATCAATGGATTTAATACATACTTATGGAATAGAATCAAAAATTCTAAAACAATTTGATACGTCTTTGGAAGAATTAGAAAGGTCATTATACTTGTTCAACACTAGCTTAGGACTTTATTCACAGATAATTGGTCTAGGCAACTACATCATAATAGCCATCTCATTTTCTCTAGGAGGATATTTTGTAATAAATGGGAAATTAACAGTAGGTGGTCTTATTGCGATAACACAAATCATAAATATGATGATGGGGCCAATAGGAGAATCTACAACAGCAATTATGGAAATTAAAGGAGCCAGTAAAATAAAGGATAAAATAACAAATTTACTATCCTACACAAAAGCAAATGACTTTTATATTACTGAAAAAACTTTTGACTCTATAAAACTAGATAATGTGTGCTATAAAAATGATGATTCTGAGTTTTCGTTGAATAATATAAATTTCAAAATTGAGAAAAATAAAAAATATGTAATACTTGGCCATAGCGGTAGTGGTAAATCGACATTGCTAAAAATTTTGGCAAATATTTTATCAAATACTTCTGGGAATCTGTACCTAAATGGAAGTGAATACTCAATTCATAAGAACATATCGCAGATGATTTCTTTTGTATCCCAAGAAACATTTATATTCAACGATACATTGATAAACAATATTACCTTATACAACGAGTATTCTGATGAAGAAATAAATAAAGCAATAGAATTCTCCTTGCTCGGGAATTTAAAGGATAGAAAGATACAACAGAATTCAAACTTAAAGGATACTTTGTCAGGTGGCGAAAAGAAGAAAATTGGACTTGCAAGAGCGATTCTTAACGATACAGATGTAATTCTATTAGATGAATTGAACTCGTCTCTTGATTCTACTAGTTCAAAAATTTTAGAGGATAGGATTTTTGATTTGAAAGACAAAACCATCGTCATGGTTACTCATAAGATTAATTATCATAATTTAGTTAAAGCAGATGAAATAATCTGCATGGATGATGGAGAGATTGTAGAAAACGGAAACTTTGAAGAATTATTGGAAAAGAAGGGCTATTTTTATAGGAATTTTGGAGAATTATATGGAAAATATTTTAGAGATTAATAATTTAAGGAAGTCTTACAAAGATGTGTTGATTTTGGATGATGTGAATTTTACTCTTAAACCTAAAGAGATTGTGGGTTTAGTAGGGGCAAATGGAGCAGGAAAAACAACTTTGATGAAGACGATATTGGGATTTATTTTTAAAGATAGTGGCGAGGTAAAATTTTTAAACGATCAATCTTATAGCAATAAACATGAATTAATGAGTAAGATAGGATTTTTAGTCGACACAAGACTTTATGAGAATTTAACAGCAGAGGAAAATATTCAAATTCAAATTCTTTACAGAAACTTGAAAAACGAAAAAGAAACCTGGGATAGAGCCAACTATTTATTAGAACTTGTGGGGCTAAAAGGTGTCAAGAAAAAGGTGTCTGATTATTCGTTTGGGATGAAACAAAGACTAAGTCTAACTTTGGCGCTACTTGGAGATGTGAAGTTACTTATATTGGATGAGCCCTTTGTGGGACTTGATCCGAATGGTATAGATGGAGTTAAGAAATTTATTAAAGAGATTGTTGAAAAAGAAGAGATTGCACTTCTGATTTCTTCGCATCAAATGAAGGAAATAGACGAATTGTGTGATAGGTTTTTATTCTTAGAAAACAAAAAAATAAGAAATCACAACTTAAACAAAGAAAAAATGTATGTAATAGAAATTTCAAACAAAACACCAAACTTAGAAATAAATGATAAGGACATTGTCTTAAAAGACAACAAAATACTTGTAAGTGATAAAAATCAACTAAACAAAACCTTTAAGATATTGGCGGACAAAAATATTGAGATAAAGGACATTTTAATTGAATCGGATTCTATAAACAAGTTATTTGATGGGGTGGAAAATGAAAAAAATAGTTAAAGCAGAATTATTAAAGCTTAAAAAGAGTAGGGCTTTCTTGTTGATTTTATTATTGAATCTTGTTTCGATATTGTATGGAGCTGGTGTTAAATTTGGATGGAGTTTTGTGGCTTTTAAAGGTCAATTTGACATATGCAGATACGTATTTTCAATATGGCAATTGTACTTCATATTGGGAGTTCCAATGATAATTTTGATGTATGCTGGATCGAAAATTTTAGGAGATGAAATTCAAAAAGGTCAAATCATTCTGGAAGTAGCTCCTGTAGCAGACAGAAAAAAACTTATCTGCGGGAAATTTATATCCATGATTTGCATGACTCTTTTTTATTTCATCACGAATATAGCATTCAATGTTTTAGCTTATTTAATTTTTGTGAAGGGGACAAATTATGCTGTAAGTGGCAATTTGTTTACTAAAGATAACTTCGACATTTTAGTTCAGATATTGTTTGGGTTTTTAGAATTTTATTTTATGGTAATCTCGGCGATGTTAGTTTCCATCGATAAAGGCGCGATAATCGGAACATTAAGTTCAATAGGATTATATGTTGTTACATCGTTATTAATCAGAGCAAAAACAATAGATAAGTTTATCATAGGATATTTTAATTTAAAATCAGATAATGTCATAAATCCAGAAACTATAATGATTCAATTAATCGTATTCGCAGTATGTATAAGTTTAATAATTTATATTTCTGTTCGAAAATTTAGACATAAGGATTTATAGTAAATAATTAATAACACAGCAATCCATTGCATTAAATTTTATTTAAAGATTTATGCGATGGATTTTTTAATGAGTGATTTACGAGTTTTTGTGGTTTTATTCGTTCGTAGTCTAGATATTCGTGCAAACTGGTTTTCTGCTTTCTGTGTAGTGAAAAGGTCTTCGACAATTAATGACTTATTTCACGCATTAAACTCTCATATTATTACTGGAAAATTTTCACAATGATGGTATAATAAAATAATTGAGTATTAAGGAGTGGTTTTTTATTTTTTTAGTTACGTTGCAGCAGATTTTGATTATGTTTGTGTTCATGGCGATGGGCTACATTTTTGCGAAAACGGGGGGTTTCAGTAGGGAAACTATCAGAGAAATGACTGGGTTTGTAATGTATGTTGTGGGTTCAAGTGTTATTATCAACGCGTTTAATAGACCTGTTACGCCAGTGCTTTTGAATAATTTTGTGATGACTGCCTTTGCTGCGGTGGTTTTGATGGGCTCATCTATTTTGATTTCTCATTTTTTGTTCAAATTTGATAGATTTTCTAAGAACGAAAACTTAAGTACATACAAATTCGCATCTGTATACAGCAATTGTGGTTTCATGGGGATTCCTTTGATTGAAGCGTTGCTTGGTGATGATGGGACTTTTTTTGCTATTCCTTATTTGGCAGTTTTCAATATTTTGTTATGGAGTCATGGAATTGGTTTGTACGAAATGACTGGAAATGGCAAGATTCAATGGAACAAAGTTGTGAAAAATCCTTGTATTATTTCGTCTGTTTTGGGATTTGTTTTGTTTTTCTTCGGTGTTATTTATAAAATGCCGAATGTTGTGACAAAACCCGTTTTTTATTTGGCTAGTATGAATACTCCTCTTAGCATGATAATTATCGGTGCGAATTTCGTGAGTATTACTGAGCCTTTTCACAGGGATAAAATGGCGTGGGAAGTTTCTTTTATTAGAAATATTTTGTTTCCGTTGATTTATATCGCAATTTTGTTCTTTATTCCGATGCAAACTGATGCAAAGATTGCAACATTGGCGATGGCATCAGCTCCGATTGCAGGAGTGAGTGTGCTTTTCTGTTTGATGTTTAATAAATCTACGGATTTTCCTTCTAGGGCTTTGTGTTTATCGACGATATTTTCAGTGGTGACTTTGCCGGTGATAATTTCGATTGGTAGTTTAATCCTTTAGATTGGCAAAATTTTTTGAAACGCATATATAATCTAATGTAAATATATGGTAAAATAAGGTTAACAATACTTTTGTTAACCAATATTTTTTTGTAAAGAGGTGATAGTTTGAGCGATTTAATAAAAAAAGAATTGATACGAATTGAAGATCATGCAAATGATTGGAAGGATGCAATAAGAATTGCGGCAAAAAGTTTGTTGGACAATGGTTACATTAACGAACAATATGTTGCTGACATGATAAAAAGCGTTGAGGATGCTGGTCCATACATTGTTCTTGCTCCGAATGTTGCAGTTCCTCACGCACGACCAAACGGCAATGTGGACAAAATGGCGATTAGTTTGACAAAATTAAATGAGCCTGTGAATTTTAGAAATGAAGAAGAGGATGAGGACAACTGGGTTAGAATTTTGTTCTGTTTGGCAGCGGTGGATTCTTCATCACACATTGTAGCACTTCAACAGTTGGCAGTGCTTTTGGATTCGGATGAAATCACAGATGAGCTTATCGACGCAAAATCTGAGGACGAAATGTTGGAAATAATTAACAAAAAATTAGAGGAGGGAAATAATGATTAATATTGTTACTGTATGTGGTAATGGAATTGGAAGTAGTCTTCTTTTGAAAATGAAGGTTGAAACTATTTGCAAGGAAATGGGAATTGAAGCGAACGTTGAATCTTGTGATTCTAACGCAGCTGTTGGAAAAGGCGCTGACCTTTTCGTAACTGTTAAGGAATTCAAATCAATTTTTTCAGATGAACAAAAAGTAGCTATCGTTAAAAGCTACACTAACAAGAAAAAAATCGAAGAAGATTTGGTTCCTGTATTAGAAGAATTCAAATAAAATTTAAAAATTTAGGAGGAATTTATGGGATTTTTAAACGTATTAAAGGATATTTTATCTGAACCTGCGTTTTTGATGGGTCTTATCGCGATGGTAGGTCTTATCGCTCTTAAAAAACCAGCTCACAAGGTAATGACTGGTACATTAGGTCCAATCTTAGGATATTTAATGTTGGCTGCAGGTGCAAATGTCATCACGACTAACTTGGATCCATTGAGTCAAATGATTCAACACGGATTCAACATTACAGGTGTTGTTCCTAATAACGAAGCCATCACATCTGTTGCACAAAAAGTTTTGGGCGTAGAAACAATGTCAATTTTGTTAGTAGGACTTATTTTTAACTTATTAATAGCAAGATTTACAAGATACAAATATATTTTCTTAACTGGTCACCACAGCTTCTTCATGGCTTGTCTATTATCAGCAACTTTAGGTGCAATCGGATTTAAAGGCGTGGCTTTGGTATTGGCTGGTGGATTTATATTGGGAGCTTGGAGTTCAATCTCTCCAGCAATCGGACAAAAATACACTTTGAAGGCTACTGACGGAGATGAAATCGCTCTTGGTCACTTTGGCTCATTGGGATATTATTTGTCGGCGTTCATCGGTTCATTAGTTGGAAAAGATTCCAAATCAACTGAAGATATCGAAATTCCAGAAAAATGGGGTTTCTTGAGAAACACAACAATTTCAACAGCGTTGACAATGATTGTGTTCTATCTAATCGCAAGTATCAAAGCTGGTCCGGATTTCGTTGGCAAAATGTCTAACGGTCAAAACCCATATTTGTTTGCAATCATCTCTGCGCTAAACTTCGCAGTTGGTGTAGCAATCGTGTATGCCGGTGTTAGAATGATTTTGGCAGACTTGATTCCTGCATTCGAAGGAATTGCTACGAAATTAATTCCAAACTCTGTTCCTGCAGTTGACTGTGCAGTATTTTTCCCATACGCACCAACAGCAGTTATTTTGGGATTTGCATGTAGTTTTGTCGGCGGATTAATCGGTATGTTTATTTTGGGAGCTATCGGTGGAGTATTAATTATTCCTGGACTTGTTCCTCACTTCTTCTGCGGTGCGACTGCTGGTATTTACGGTAACGCAACAGGCGGTAGAAGAGGAGCTATGATAGGTTCATTCATCAACGGATTATTCCTAGCATTCCTTCCAGCATTCTTACTTCCAGTTTTAGGACAATTAGGATTTAATAATACAACATTCGGAGATTTTGACTTCGGAGTTTTGGGAATTTTATTAGGAAAAATCGGAAACGCTATGGGAAATGTAGGAGTTTACATTATAATCGCTGTTTTAGCAGTAGTTTTAATCGCTCCTTCAATAATCACTAAGAAAGACACAGCAATCAACAACGAACAATAATTTGAACTACACAGGAAAGAGGTTGAAATGGATAAAATTAACACAAAAATTTACTCAGACGGTGCAGTATTAGAAGATATGCTAGAATCATTGGCATCAAAAAAAGTAACAGGATTCACAACTAATCCATCATTGATGAAAAAAGCTGGAATCACTGATTACGTTGAATTTGCTAAGAAAGTTCTAGAAGAAATCACAGAATATCCAGTATCATTTGAAGTATTCGCAGATGATTTGGAAACAATGGAAAAAGAAGCAGACAAAATCTCTTCACTAGGCGACAATGTTTACGTCAAAATTCCTGTAACAACAAGCGATGGAACATCAACAGCTCCATTATTGAAAAAACTTAGCTCAAAAGGAATCAAACTTAACGTAACAGCAATCTTCACAGTGGATCAAGTAAGAGAAGTTGTAGACAACTTGACTGAAAATGTTCCAAGCATTGTTTCAGTATTTGCTGGAAGAATTGCAGACACAGGCGTTGATCCAATGCCAATCATGAAAGAAGCTTTGGAAATTTGCAAAACCAAAAAGGGTTGCGAATTGTTATGGGCATCTCCAAGAGAAGTGTTCAACATTTACCAAGCAAACGAATTGGGAGTAGACATCATCACATGCACTCCTGCAATCATCAAGAAACTTTCGTTGATGGGAAAAGACTTGAACGAATACTCACTAGACACAGTGAAAACATTCTGCAAAGACTCAAAAGAATTAGGATTTTCAATCCTTTAATAAATACAAGGGCTTACAAAAGGCTCGTTGAATTAGGAATTTAAAACTAAATTAGACAGTCTTTAGGTGGCAAGTTAAAAGGCTAAGAGCAGAGATGCTCTTAGCCTTTTTAATTTGATTAATTATATAATGACAGCTTTCAATTGGCCTGACGTATCTTCTATGGTACGGGAATATGTGTATAGAAAAAAGAAAAGTTAAGAAAGAAACAAGAAATTTTGAAAAGATTATAAACAGCAGTTAATGCAATTTCTAATCATTACATCAACCTCACAAATTCCACTTTGCTCTACTTTTCGTATTTCGTGTATTTGTTAAGTTGAACATCAATATCACGACCTAAATACATCACTCGCATGATGGAAACTGTTGTATCATCATTATCTACAATATATAGAATGCAATAATTGTCTACCGGAACAATATGAAGTCCACGACTTTTCCACGGTTCGCTATCATAAAAACGATGGCGCTCTGGCATATCGTAAAGACTCATAATACACTTTTCAATTCTGCCCAGCTGACCATTGGCATTCTCAGGTGACTGCAATTCGTAGGCAATATATTCATATATATTACGAATATCATTATCAGCTTGGTCAGTGATTTTGATTTCATAAATCATAGGTTATAATCTTTACGGATGTCTGCAAAAACTGCGCTTGCTTCTCTTGTTCTTCCTGCTTTGATATCCGCATATCCTTTATCAAGCTCTTCGTTCAGTTCTATTTCTGATAAAACGGACATATCTACAGGACGAGAAGATGGCAGTTTCACTTCAAAAGGAAGTCCTTTCTGAAGAATTATCTGTTTATAAAACATATTAATAGCACTGGAAGCAGGAATACCAAGTGCAGATAAAATACTTTCTGCCTTTTCTTTTACCTCCGGTTCGATACGAGCATAAAGATTTGCTGATTTTGCTGCCATATAAAGCACCACCTTTCTGATATTTTTATAATATTATTATATCAAAATGTGCGTACAACAGCAATACAAATAATATATATTTCCAGCTTAATAATCTTATTCGCGAAAAATCACAGTTCAAGTATTTTGCACGGATATTTAAGCTACGGTAAACATCTCGCAGAATATCTTGGGGGGAATTTAATAATCTTATTCGCGAAAAAAAACAGATCAAGCATTTTGCACGAATATCTGGACTACGAAAATTTGTGATTTCTAAATCTCAAAATCCTGAAATCGCAAGCTCGCTTACGCTCAAGCGGGGCGATTTCTGGCGGATTTTTTCGATTTGAAATCAAGAAAATTTTCTCCGTATGATATTCTTAGCAAAAAGGCTTGACTGTTTACATAA